>Ga0099825_1007419_pt1 | contig 13355 bp, 10 predicted proteins | sample SiratroredBW_FD_76838 | JGI IMG/M metagenome (GOLD analysis project Ga0099825, IMG submission 76838) | Root nodule microbial communities of legume samples collected from California, USA - Siratro red BW | ecosystem: Host-associated > Plants > Roots > Nodule | place: USA: California | collected... | reverse complement strand
GAACACTTCTGAAGAACATACCTTTTCCTGAAGGGTTTTACAATGGTGTTCTCTTGCTGCAAGCCTGAGTTGTGCAATTTGCAAGTTATCCTGTAATTTCTTTGTTTCCTTCTCGTCTTGTTTAAGCTTTTCTACCTTTAATTATACAAAATTTCTGAGCTTCAGAAATTGAAAAATCATGGTTATGTTTATGAAGAACAATTTCACACTAACTTACCATTTGCTTGTACTTAAACAGCTCAGTGTGGTCTACTTGCTTGCGAGCTGGGCCACCCTCTATTCCACGGACACGGGTTGCGAAATTCAGTGAGCAAAGTGTCTCTCCCAAGTCCGCTGCGCTTGGACTTACCTGCACAAACATTAACGTTTTGCAGTCTCCACCTGCATTTTGGCCACATATCAAACACTAACAGTTATAAAACTGCAGGCGTGAAATCAAATCACAGTCATTTCCAAAGTATCATAAATTCATAATGTTGAAGTGGAATCTCACCTAAAGAACTTTGCAACGTATGAGTGAGTTTTGAGTTCCTGTCAAAACCAGGGGATACAAATAATAATTAGAATAAGGATCAGTCAGTTCAAGTGTATTTAAGAGAGGAAAAGAGACTTGCCTGTAAGGAATGTGGGCTGATTTAGAAGCAAGGGCAGAAATAACGTCACCAAGCGCTGAAAGAGACTTATTTATGAATTGAGATTCCTTCAGTCTTTCTCCTTCAGCTTCAGTTTTTCCCACTCGCTCACTGCCAGCTAAGTCTACTAGCCAAAGGTGACTCTTTGTTCTCTGGCCATTAATTAAATTTTCTCCCATTACAGTTACTCGCAACAAGCTGCATGTAAAAGAACCTCGATCATTTATCTATAATTATTAATAACTTCTGCCAAAACTGTGAGTGTCATTGAGATAATTATATTACATCTACTGGCCCTAAAGAAAGTGAACGACTCAGCTTAAAACATGATCTATTCAAGGAAACATCTACTATTTAATTTATTATAATTAAATTATTTAAAATTAAGATCTTCAAATTTAATAATTAAGATCTTCAAAGGTATAAAATACAGGTAACTTTAGAAGTAAATATGAAATACAGCATCAATGAGTCAATCTATAAGAATCTAGCTATACCAGTGAGAACGGCTGCTAAGCTCATTAGCACAGGTGGACCCAACTGATCTGACTCGATTTCCAGTCTTAAGTATTTCCCACACATCTTCTGTCCCATAAACACGAGCTTCAATAAGTCCAGGGACATCTTGGGTTCCTTCGGCAGCTTGCTTTATCTCCAATCTAAAGTTTAGAAATTTGTTTTCTTCATCAGTGACACCAAACATTTTATACAGCAAAATTCCATGCATCCAGTTGAGTAGAGACTGAAGGAAAACTGAAAACTACCTTAATTAGTTTATTAGCTTGTTGCAGATTAGTTGACATGCAGAGATAGTTATAAAACTATGCATCTCATAAGAGTGCCTTGTTTAGAACCACGAAACTATAGTGTCATGTTTCTATCCTTTTCAGACTCTTTATGTTAAACGAATTCTCAGATCTTGTTTTTATTAACACATTAACATCATATACAAATTGGCAGCTAAATTCTAGAACAAAAGAGGTACAAACAACAAGGCTAATTACTGGGAAGATCTAAGCACTCACTTCTTTGTTGGTTGAGCTGAATTTTCCACCAACAGATCTCTTATCTTTTCATTGTAAACCTCCAACATGCTCACAGACAATTCATACTTCATTGTATGATGTCTCTCTTCAGTTATCCGAAACAATTCTTCCAGGGTTCGGTAGTTAACCCCCCTGTGTTCTGGTGTTCCTTCCATAGTGAATGTTTTCCCAGTTCCAGTTTGCCCATAGGCAAAAATGCAGACATTGTACCCATCCACTACTGATGTAACAATGGGTTTGGTCTGTTCAAATACAGACTCTGCATAACAAAAAATGCATTCAGACTGAGTAATTTTCCATAAAAATAGCTCTTCATTGCAAAACCAACAAAAGATGCAACTTCCCGTTACCTTGGTTATCTTCTGGCCCAAATACATGATCAAATTTAAATTGCTTTTTAGAAGATTCACAAATGACTTGAAGCTCATTATCTAAAGACGACTCAAAATTGACAACAGATGCAGAACCATTAGCAATTTCACTCTGATTTAATGGTCTGCATCTGCAGAAAACTCTGATATTCCCCTTGAGTTCAATTACTTCATTGTAAAGCCGCGTACGCTCAGAAGACTCATCCTGGTACTTTCTTTTTAAGAGTTCATATTGAGTACCTAATACCAGAAGAAAATCACAAAACCTATTCAAATTATGATTAAATTAACCATATATATATATATATATATATATATATATATATATGTATATAGAGTATTTATCTTTTCATGAATTTTTGCAGTTTTTTACTAGAAGCATACCGAGAAGCTGCACAGACTTTAAGACTTCAGTGCCCAGAGATTCAACAGTGAGCTTCACTTCATCAGACAATGCTACACGAAGTTTCTTCAAATCCTAACCAATGAACCATAAAACTCCGGTAAAATAAAATTTACGAAAGATAAATAGAATGTGAACAGAGAATCGAGGAATTTAAGGAAAAGAAAGAGAATGATTCAAAGTGGGTTTAAAATAAACTAACGATTCACCTGAATTTTAATGTCGAGATCAAGTATTTTCTTCAATATGGGAAGTGTGTGACCTTTATCCGGAGAAACTTCGTGCATTCCATGTGACAAACTGTTTTCATCCATGGAGTCTGCGTTCTCGTTCACTTGAATCGTGACATCATCTGACGAAATTTCACAAATCGACAAACCATCCATCATAAGAGTTAACAGCCTAAGTTGGCTGAGATTATCATAACTGATTTTCTTTTCGTTCGTTCGAAATGGAAATGGGAAATTGAACAGAGAATAGATAGGAAACCTGATTCAGGTGAAACGGAGTGTTGCTTGAGTTCGCAGTCAATAACGAAGCGTTGGAATTTTTCAGCGAGCATTTGGATTTGAAGGGATTGATCTGCAAGAATAGGTGATTTGCGTCAAAGAAAAGGTGGTTAGTTGAATTGGTGAATAGAGAGAAAGTGAGAATGAGAGTACCGTTCATGGTTTCTGAGAGAAGAGTTGCGAGCGATTCCAAGACCGATCCAACTTCCTCAGGAGCAGAGCGCGAGAGAGAGCAATAGTAGCAAGTGAGAGAGTACCGTTGTGTTCTTTTTGAGATTTCAAACTTTGAAACTGCAAGGGCATAATGGCAATATCAAATTCTTCAGGAGCGTCCACACACTATCTTCTGTTTATGGGCAGCCCAAACTCCGAAAGCCCAACCTTTTGGTGGAAATGGGCTAAGGCTGCTTTTATTAACGTCATTTCTACTTGCACCTCCATACATAACTTCTGCACCCCATAATATATGAAAATTCTCATTTCACTTTTTTTATTGTAGTCAAAATTGTTTTTAGATTAAATAATTTATATTTTTGACTTTTGAATAACATAATTTAAATGTTATTTTTTTTTCTTTAAGAAGCTTCTAGACGCACAATCCAAAAAGAGCAAGGTGGAAATTTTGATTCAGATGCAGAAGAAATATATAGAGGTGGAGGACGAAATGCTCTTTTATTAAACACTCGTTAAATTATAAGTTTTAAAATTTTATTATTTACTTATACCATTATACAAAGAAGGTTCATCGTCTTGTAACTTCTTTTAGTATAATTTTTTAATGGGATCATTTTATTCTTTAATAAATAAAAAATTATTTATTTATTCATTTAGTAAAATAAATAATTAAATAATTCTTTTTTATTTCAAAATAATTAAATAATTTCTCTTTCATTTCAAAATAATTAAATAATTTCTCTTTCAAAAAAACTACATAATTTCTTTAATGTAATAAAAATATGAATAAACAATATGGTTTCACTAGTATATAATAATTTTAAACTGAAAACACTATAACTCTGATAAATAAAATAACAGCATACAAAAATATAAATATTAAAATATTTAAGTCATAAATAATTATAATATTTTTGAGAATATGTGTATGGAATTGGGTGTGTGCGGGTTAGATTATTTTGATTTGAATGTGTGTGGATGTTTCAGAAGTTTGATGTGAGGGTTTTACGAAGCAATTTGGAAATTTGGATGATTTTTGGTAGGTTTTGGGTGGTGGTAGTATAGATTCCGCGGTTTCGTGATTTTTTTTTTTTTTCTGTATTTCGGAAATCAATTTTCTAAAACTTTTTAAAAGATCATTTTCGGAAACTAATTTTTTTTTTCAGATTCCAAATTAATTCTTAAAAATATTTTCCAAAATATGTTTATGAAAAAAGTTTTCCGTAACATCTTTAAAAAAACATTTTTCGAAATGTTTTCCAAAAAATATTTTTTGAAACTTTAATTAAACTTTAGAAAAAAAAAGTCGAAACTGCTTTTTTACTCCAAAATTTATTTAGAAATACCAATTTCAATTTTTTTTTCTGAAAATATGATGAGTTGCAAGAAGCAATTGTCGATAAGAAGAGATGCATTGCTATTGGGTCAGAATGCTGCCTCTGACGCGTAGGTGGTCCTTATAAACATGCTTTTAAAAATACAAGAAAAAGTAAAACAATAACGCACTAGTTTGACTAGAGGTCAACAATAGAATTAATTTTTTTTTCTTGTAATTTAGATTTATCTTCTTTTAATTTATTGTATTGAGTTTTTATTGGGCATTGTATTACTTTTTTTTAAAATCTTTATAATCACAGACTCTTTAAAGGTTAGTTTTTATTTTTTCTAAGTAATTTATTGGATCAACCTGGTTATTGAATAAGCTTTTAAGTTTTATTTTATGGTATAAATGATTAGTTTTGGTGAAAGAATTTCTCTCTCAGTATATAAGTAAAACTGTCTATTCTAATATTTGAATTTTTTATTTTTTTAATGTTTAAAGTACCCACAAATTTAAATTAAATGTATCATTCTATTCGGATCTAAATTTTAACAATTTAAATATATAACATATTAGCAATGATAAGTTCTAGTGAAAAAATAAAAATAAGATCACATCTATAATTAAAAAGAAAATAACAAACACTGTTATTTTGTTGACTTACCAGGTGCAATTAGATTTTCTTCTTTTTTTTTTACCAATTTTACTAATTTCCAATTTAACAGTTATTTTTTCAAATCAGTTTTTTTTCCCTCAAAGTCAGTGCAATGGTTTATTTAAACTGAATAGTATAACGATTATATATTAAAAACACAAGTTAGAACCGTCACGAAACTCAAGAATAACTCTTCATCAATTAGCGTCAAAATGAACTGATTTCTTCGTCATTTGTAATTTGTTATCAATGTTTTTGGAGTCTAATATGGATTTGTTCATAATTCTATAATAGAAACAGATAAAAAAAGTTAATAATATTACTTATTTTAGAGCCTCTGTAATAAGAGTGGTTAGCATTAACTTCTTATTAATAAAATTAATATTGTATTAAGAGTCTTACAAATATTTGTTTCTAAAATAGAAACCAAAATTATACAAGTAACTTTTTTGCGTTTGGTTTCGTGGAAAATGAGGTGACGAAAAGAGGAGAGATGAAACGTTGAAGAAAGTTAACGAAAGTAGGCAGTTGAAGAGCAGAGAAAGTGACACGTGTCAGTTACTTTAGAAGTATTCGACAGCATCTTCATAGTACGTCGCCTATGTAATACAGTTAAACCCAGCACTGTCTCTAATGTTACTTATTCAGTCATGTCAAAAATATAAGCAGAAGTGAAAAAGAAAATATAACTATAAAATATTTAAGCTTCTGTTAAATTGAAGAAAAATGTAAATTTTTTGAGTGTGAAACTATTATTTTGACCATATTTATTACCTTAATTAATGTAAATGATGGATCATTAATTGGAAGCAAAGTGAGAGCACAGTTACATGAGAAGATAAGAGTCAAGTCATTGCAACTTTTGCCGGTAACAATGGGCAAGGTCACCCTTGGTTCGGGATGGCTTGCAGCTAGGTCCACCGAGGTTCATTTCACCGGCACTCAACTCACCACCACAAACCCTCCCTCTGCTTCCACCCATCCGTGGATGGAAGCCATTGTCCCTGGAACGTAATCTCCTTCTCTCTCTCTTGATGCAATGCATGCATGTTGTGTTTTCTTGGTGGAACTGATTCTTAACTTTAAGTGATGTTTAATGATTGACACAGTGTTCTGGCAACCTTGGTGAAAAACAGAGTGGTGCCTGATCCTTTTTATGGACTAGGAAATGAGACAATCTTTGATATTGCTCACTCTGGAAGAGAGTACTACACCTTCTGGTTTTTTACATCCTTTCAGTGTAAGCTGGTGAGGATTATTCTGCTCTCTCTTATAAAATTTGAATATTTATCTCAATTTTTCTGGGCTGTTAACTTGAGTGAGCTTAATTCAAATATGATGCTTTCGGGTTTGATTATTCTGTTTTTGGAGTTTGACGGAGAGTGCCTTTACAGTTAGGGAATCAGCACTGTGATCTGAATTTCCGAGGAATCAATTACTCTGCTGATGTTTATTTAAATGGGCACAAGATGGTGCTCCCCAAAGGAATGTTTCGGAGGCATTCTCTTGATGTCACTAATCTTATTCATTCTGATGGTAGTAACCTGCTTGCGGTTCTTGTTCATCCTCCTGATCATCCTGGGAGCATTCCTCCTGAGGGAGGACAAGGTGGTGATCACGAGGTCAGAAACTAAATTTATAAATGATATTTGTTAATTTTGTCCTTTTTGATTATTTAACTTCCTGTTATATGATAGTGTCGATTATAGATTCTTGTGGTCGATAACTTCTAAAGTTTATTGAATTCTAAGAAGTGAGACTAGGAAAGAAGAGCGAATGATGCATGCGGAATATACAATTCATCTTTTGTTTTGTTCTTTTCTGTAGATAGGAAAGGATGTGGCCACACAGTATGTTGAAGGTTGGGATTGGATGGCTCCTATAAGGTGAAATTGTTACCACTTGAATGGGAAACTACCAAAGTTCTTTTTGGTTAGCTAGGTTACGCTTGTCACTATAATGTCAATTAATAATCAATCAACTTGATATCTTTTAATGTGATTGAATAACCAGAATGTTCATTTTTTTGACAAAAAATGGAGACACTTTTACTTTGCCACTAAGTTGTATTCACAATTAAAGTTTGTGTAGAAGAGCATTTAGACTGAAAAGGGAAAATAAGGCATCAAAGTATAAGCATGTTTATCTAATTTGACATTGGAACTTCCTTTGGATATGTCGTTTATGTTTTCCTTATAAAGCAGACTGTATATCAATAACTAATGCAAGTGTTAAATATGATTGCAGAGATAGGAATACCGGAATATGGGATGAGGTTTCCATTTCTATTACTGGGGTGAGTTGTAATAATTGCTTTGTACTGGGATGAGGTTTCCATTTCCATTTCGATGCCCTTAAAATTTACCAATTATCAAAGCCTTTCTTTCATCTTCATCATTTTTCTATTTTTTCAATGTACTGTCTTTGGTAGGATGATTCCAATGTCTGTGTTTGGTGCAGCCAGTAAAAATAATTGATCCCCACTTGGTGTCATCATTCTTTGACAACTATAAGAGAGTATATCTACATGCCACAACTGAGTTGGAAAACAGGAGCTCCTTGACTGCTGAGTGTTCTTTGAGTATCCATGTGACAACAGAACTTGAGGGGAGCATTCACTCAGTTGAGCAGCTTCAAACTCAAAATCTTTCAATTCCTCCAAAATCACGGCTGCAATATACATTTCCTGAGGTCAGTCTTAGACAGTTTAATCCACTGTACTAATGTACCTGTCTCCATGGAGTTACACGTGAAGAACTTGATCATTATTTAATGATATGCTTATAGAAAAAAAAAAAAAAAAAGAGAGTATATATTGTCTTGTTATTAGTATCATTTTTGGCATTGGCGGATCTTGGGCTGCATTTGTGCAAACTTGTTTGTATGACTTATAAGGTCTTTCTGAATGAATTTCTCTGTGAACATTTCTCGGAGAAAAAGATAGGGAAATTTCTTTTCTCTTACCAAGTTGAGGAAATTTGCAATCCTGGATTGATAATATTTTGTAGTGTCACTTTATATTGACCCTGTTAAACTCGCATAATATGGGGTTTAAGCTTTATCTCTTCTTTTAAAGGGCTAATGATTTGCTTATGCAGCTCTTCTTCTACAAGCCCAGTTTATGGTGGCCGAATGGAATGGGGAAGCAATCTTTGTACAATGTTATGATTAACATTGATGTTAAAGGATATGGTGAATCTGATTCATGGAGCCATCACTTTGGATTCCGAAAAATTGAAAGCAAGATTGATGATGCTACTGGTGGAAGGTATTTATGGCGTTCCTTCCATGTTATAATATCCTACTTTTAATTCACCCTTTAAACTTCTTTTTTGCTGCATGTTTTCATTCATAGATTGTTCAAAGTTAACGGAGAACCAATTTTTATACGAGGGGGAAACTGGATACTGTCTGACGGGCTACTGCGACTTTCGGAAAAGCGATACGAAACAGATATCAAGTTTCATGCAGATATGAATTTCAACATGATTCGTTGCTGGGGTGGTGGCCTCGCTGAAAGGCCAGAGTTTTATCATTACTGTGATTATTATGGCCTTCTGGTAAGATATACTACTAATAAATTACTAATTTAAAAGCGTATTTTGTGATAAGACCCTTAAAGACGGTATAGCATTAGCATTCAATAATATTACAAGTTTGATTTTTTGTGTACATCAATGTGTTTAATAATTAATAAAGACAAATTAACTCGAGTTTAATATATTTATGTTTACCTAAATAGTGTTAGGCCTTAAAGTCTTATTTTTTAACCAAATAAGCCTATTTGGTTTACATAAGTGGCAGTTTTAGTTTTGATAATTGATCATATTGCTGGTAAATGTTATAGGTATGGCAAGAATTCTGGATTACCGGGGATGTGGATGGACGTGGTGTACCTGAATCAAATCCAAATGGTCCCCTGGACCATGACCTTTTCTTGTTTTGTGCAAGAGACACGGTTAAGCTTCTAAGAAATCATCCTAGTCTTGCGCTCTGGGTGGGTGGAAATGAACAAACTCCACCACATGATATAAATAAAGCGCTGCAAAATGATCTGAAACTTCATCCTTATTTCAGACAGGCAGAAGAGAAGGAAAAACCTGTAGGTGGCTTGTCCGAAGGGTTGGAGGATCCTAGCAAATATCTTGATGGCACGCGAATTTACATACAAGGATCATTATGGGATGGGTTTGCAGATGGGGAAGGGGGCTTCACTGATGGACCTTATGAAATTCAAAATCCTGAAGATTTCTTTAAGGATGATTTTTACAAATATGGATTCAACCCTGAGGTTGGTTCTGTAGGAATGCCAGTTGCTGCTACCATAAGAGCAACAATGCCTTCAGAAGGATGGCACATACCACTGTTTAAGAAACTTCCCAGTGGTTATGTAGAAGAAGTTCCAAATCCCTTGTGGAAATACCATAAATACATTCCGTATTCAAACCCAACCAAGAAGGTTCGTGATCAGATTCAGCTTTATGGTGATGTGAAAGATCTTGATGATTTTTGTTTGAAGGTATGAAAACTTTATCCAGCTGGATCATTCATGATACATTTTCAATCCTCTTATCTTTGTTGTTCTGTTGTTAACTCTATTTTTTGTCCTACAATCTTCCCAGGCTCAACTAGTTAACTACATACAGTATAGAGCTCTTCTGGAGGGATGGACTTCTCACATGTGGAAAAAATATACAGGAGTCTTAATTTGGAAGACACAAAATCCTTGGACTGGTCTGAGAGGTCAATTTTATGATCATCTTCTTGACCAAACAGCAGGTTTTTATGGTTGTCGATGCGCTGCAGAGCCAATTCATGTACAGCTTAATCTGGCTACATATTTTATAGAGGTAAGCATCGACATTGAACTTCTATTTTTGTTTTCAATTGGGAATAAAGGTAGAAATATCATTTGACAATGCGAAACTCTTTTCTGGCAATATAAATTGAAAATTGATATTAGCAGCCAAAATTAGCAAGTTAAAGGGATTACAAGAGTACTGAACCTGTAAAACTTGGAATAATCACAATTCCCTCTGCAAATTATTTGATGATCCAATGGTGAATTTCTTAAAGGTTTTATAGCATTTTATTTTTCTTCTTTAAACAGATAGTGAACACTACATCAGAAGAATTGTCTAACGTAGCTATGGAAGTTTCAGTGTGGGACCTCGAAGGCACATGTCCACTCTCCGAAGTTCATGACAAGCTCACTGCACTGCCAAAAAATGTAACACCTATTGTTGAGATGAAGTATCCTAAGTCAAAAAATCCTAAGCCGGTCTACTTTCTTCTTCTCAAACTCTACAACATGTCAGATAATAAAATTTTATCTAGAAACTTTTATTGGTTGCATCTTCCTGGTGGAGATTATAAACTACTTGAGCCGTATAGGGAGAAGAAAATACCACTCAAGATAACATCCGAGGTTTTCATTCAAGGATCTACCTATAAACTTCACATGCATGTGCAAAACACATCTAAGAAACCAGACTCTAACAGTTTGACATTGGAGCACGGTTCAACAGCTAGACAAAAACTGGAAACCGTAAACAGTGTGCGAGGAACAGAGCAAGTTGGTTGGCTTACGAGGATACAGAAATGCTTTGCCGGGAAAAGTGATGGTTTGAAGGTTTCTGAAATTAATGGGCAAAATATAGGTGTTGCATTCTTTCTTCATTTTTCTGTTCATGCTTCGAATAAGGACCACAAGGAGGGGGAAGACACACGAATTCTCCCTGTTCATTACTCAGATAACTATTTTTCACTTGTGCCAGGAGAGACCATGACTATTAAAATTTCTTTTGAGGTCCCTCCAGGTGTCACTCCTCGAGTTTCTCTGCATGGCTGGAATTTTGACGACAAGTCATCCTTGAATGTCTTCAGTGATGTCACAGGAAACCTTGTGAATGGATCAATACTGAGTACTAAAAATGCATGAGAGCTTCATGAGTTTATTATTTTTCTTCCTTTGACCTGCGAAAGTTAGCATTCTGATACAACATTCGGGAATTCATATTTCCCACCTTATGTTAAGACCAATATTTCTAGTACTTTGTTTTTTAAATTGTGCAATAAAAAAGCAAAGGGAAATTGTCTCAATGAGAATAATCTTTTGAAAGCTAAGGCCCCTGGGAATGGAGTGAAGGTTAGGCCTCCATCATTTTATGGCTCGTAATTTGATAACGATTCAATTTTTGCAAATGTCCTATGCTTCTAGCCAATCGTGTTAAAGAACTAGGAAAAACAAAAACATTTCTTATATACAGAGTAGGCATAAACACTTGACCTACAAAAGTGGTGGTCTGGCACAAATTACAATATATCACAACATGTAAACTTGCATCGTAGTATACGATAATGAAAGTTGTAAGGTTTCTAAAATTAACTTTGAAGGATCAAACATGCATTGACATGAATGGGTGTGGGATGCACTATGAAGAGACAAAGTATGAAAGGTCATCAATCATCATATAGACTTCATCATCCGGCTAATTGAAGAGAATATGCCCGCCGCTTTGTCTAGAAAACCTTGCCCTTGCTCTGATTTCTGTTCTTCATCGTCAAATAGAATCTGCAACAGGAAGGAAAAGTTGCCCGAGAGATTAATGTATTGTGATATTGATTCTCACTAGGAGTTATTCAACAAACAGATCTCCTCTCTTTCCTTTCTCTAATGATATTTTCATTCCATTCAATTTCCTTTATTCTAAGAAAATGGAGAAATCAGGCAAGGTAGTTTAGAATTGAAGCTATTAACCTCAATGTCCTCAGCATCAGGACGGCTCTCGAATTCCTTGGCAAGCAAATACCTATTTGGCCTATCCTTGTCATCACTGAACACTTTCCACTGTCTGAGTACATCAACAGAACAGAGCAAAAAATCATAAATAATTTCAGCTTTGCAATTAATATGTCAAGGAGCCAATTAACAGTGTATGATTTCATCAATTTTATCTCCATGGAAACAGGATATAAAAATAGTGAATCATGTCCAGATTGTAAGTTTAAAAATCAAGTGAACCAGACAATCCAATTCTAAACTCAAAAGTTATTTTTTTTTTTTTTTATAAATGGAGATAGGATGTCAATAAGATCAATATTTATATAATAATAATAACCTCATGAGACGGAAAGAAAGAACTTACCCTGGATAACACCTGAAGATTGCTCCAAATGGCATAGGTCGCATGAAATAGACAGTTGTAAAAGTGCTGTACAATAAAAGGATTAGAATTTTGTAGTCTAGTGTGATCAGAATAAACCAATTTTCAAAATAAACTGCATGAAGAATGAAAAGAACACTAAAATAAAAAGCAATCAAGGAACTTAATACATATAATACACACAAAAATCCAACCCCAGTTGATGTTAATACCATTTACAGTCATCTGAAGCTTAAGTAGTAAACCATGTAATGGCTCAGAAATGGTACCTTAGAAAGAAGCGCCTTAATTTCCGGACATTAAACCCAACTCCGACATCCTCACTAATCAGGCGTGGATTCCACATGATGAGGGGTCTAGGCTGCCATTGTATGTATAGTTTGAGAGAAAATTGTAAATAATACAAACATATATGGCAATGTCTAAACTAGATGAAAGGTGCTGAAATGGCAGTAAGATGGCTATCTATCTCGTAGTCTATGACAGCTCTCTGGAGCGACAAATATGAGAAGTACCAACCCCTTGTCACATAAGCAGCTTTCACATATTGTTTTACCACATGATGAGGAATGTTTTTCACATTTTTCAGTAGATGGATGTTAAATTTCAAGAGATCACGAAAGTCAAGGGATTTACTGGATCATTTGAGAGATTGGATGCAATTCTCTCCACATATTCTAACATCTGATAGTCTGGAACAATCATAACCACAATCTCATCATCACCTTCCACAGGCTTCCGGTCACTCAAGCTGGATAAATAGAAAAATAACTGAAACGTTATGGATGGAATTGCAACAGCATAGCCAACAAGTACTTCAGTAGCTAAGTGCAATACAAAAATCAGAATCAAATACATGATAGTACACCCCACGACTATTTTTCCAGCAGAAAAAAACATACAGTGTTAATCTAAGCGCTGGAAGTTACCTTGCAAATCTAAATATAGCATCTTTCCACCGATACTTCAGAAGGGCTGCTGCACCAGCATCTGGAAATATGGCTTTAACTCTCTAACAATCAAATTCATGAAACTTAGCAACCTAGTTTACAACTTCCAAAATAAATACTACACATAT
>Ga0099825_1007416_pt1 | contig 13361 bp, 7 predicted proteins | sample SiratroredBW_FD_76838 | JGI IMG/M metagenome (GOLD analysis project Ga0099825, IMG submission 76838) | Root nodule microbial communities of legume samples collected from California, USA - Siratro red BW | ecosystem: Host-associated > Plants > Roots > Nodule | place: USA: California | collected... | reverse complement strand
TTTTTTTTTTTTATTTATATATATATATATATATATATATATATATATATATATATATATATATATATATATATATATATATATATATATATATATATATATATATAAAAGAAAGAGAGTTCAAGTAAATTTTAGAAGAAAAAAAATATAAATAAGTTTTAAAAACTTACGAGTTAAAATAATTTAAAACCATCATTTTATTTAACATTTTATATATATTTTCATATTTATTTTAATCATTTAATCATTTAATGATAATTAATTTTTATTCTCAAATTGTGGTATAGTACAGTAATCATCTTAATTAATTAGTTAATTAACATCAAACTTCTACTACATAATTTATTTTAATAACTAAAAATATTATCTTTTCCTTTTATCATTTCACATCATCTTAAATTAAGTTAAATGTTAAATTGTACAAGATTATTCATAATAATACCTTTCACCAATTATCCATTTATAGAATTTAAAAGAATTTTTTTTTTACCATTTTAGAAATTTCACAAAATAATTAAACTAATTTGTTTTGCCAAAAAATTATCTAGTGTGGTTACAGTGTTAATATATTTTTTTTTTCTGAATATAAAAAGTTTGAATACATATTACAATATAAAAGATTAGTCATGTATATAGTTATAATATTCTTTTAAATTTCATAATTTTTAATTATAAATTACATAATACTTTTTATCTAAATTTGAACGTGTTTTACTGAACTATTAAGGAGGTGAATTTTTTTTTATCTCTGAATTCAAGTGTAAATATAATAAAGAATGAGCTCAACATTAATAAAGAATAAGTTTGAATACATATTACAATATAAAAAACTCTTACAATTAAATTTTGATCTATGAAATTATATGTGTTAATACATGGTCGGTCCTGTGTTTTAATTAGAACTAGAATTGCAATTCAACAAACACCTTCTTTTAAAGGTTGTACTAATAAGAATTGGGAGGGTATTGTTTGAACTTATTTCAATTTTCATAAGGAATTATCTCATTCATCGGATATGAATATAAATATGAATAATATTTAATCTCTTAAAATCAATATAAGGATAAGAATTCATATATACATATTTATTTCATTTTTATTTTATTACCCGTCTCCATAATTGTCTAACATTTAGGGTTAAAATTAGTTTTTTTAAAATTTAAATTAAAAACATAATAAAAAAGATTAGATCTTTTTGACAAAGTAATTTTATTAGAAGAAATTAAAATAAAATTTTATAAAATAAAATAAATTTATATATAAATTAATTCTGTAGAAATATTTTTGTCTAATTTTTTATTTTTTCAACTATACATAAATTTTAGTTATAAAAACTTTACTTTTTATTTTTTAACATATTTATGAACAAGTTTAAACTTCTTTATATTTATATATTAATTACATAATTGAAAATATTAATAGATCAAATAATTCATCTAAGTTAGGTTGAATTAAATTCACCTGGTTCTTAGAATATTGTGAATATATAATTTTAATTTAAATAAAATTTTTAATTACATATTTCATCCCTACTAAAATTAAGTAATTTTAGTTTATTGTTAATATATTATTCAAATATTAATATATTCAACAAACTAATATATATTAAATTTAATTATTGACTTTTATTATAAGTATCATACGTATTCTTATTATTTATATAATTTTGACAAATAATTAGAAGATATGTTATGAAAAATTAAAAAAGACAAAAAGATGTAATTAAAAATTTTGTAGTATTAAAATTGCATATGGGAAAAGGTAAGTGGATTTTGAGCCTTTAATCAGATAGTTGAACACGTGGCACAACCGTTTTGTGGCACGTGTGACTTCAAACTATTCTTGTCCAAATGAAGAAAACCCATCGACCACTCTCCTTTTAGTTCCTGCGTTTTCCAAACACACTGGTGGCGGTGGCGAAATGTATCGAACGGCGGCGAAGCGGTTATTGAACGGTGCAAGGTACTACAATGCCAACGTTGGCCTCCGATACCGGCCTCCTCAGAAGTTGATACTCTCTTCGCGTTTTTCCACATCACAGCCTCCACCGGTTCCTGATCCACACTCTATCCACCGTGGCGTTCCCGTCGTCACAACCACCGAAACCCCTAACTCTTCAGATTCAGCTTCTTCCTCTTCGCCAACGGATGATGATGCCGCAAACCCTAAAGCCAACTTCGAGGACCTAGAAGCTCGCGTGCTTCAGGCCTCGCTCCCTTACGTCGTTCGTTTATTTATCCCCTTCCTCTTCTCCTCAATTCCGTCTTCGTTCTACTATATTTTGATGATTCATTTTTCCGAAATCACTATCCACGTGTTTGTTTCTTATTGTGTGTATGAGTTCTACGGTTTCTTCGAATTATAGCATAAGTAATTGTGATTCTGAAATTGTGGTTTTTCAGATAAAGTTGGGATGGACGGAGGGAGCGCTAATTTCCGGAGCAAGGGATGTCGGCCTTTCTCCTTCTATCGTTGGATCTTTGTCCAGGAAGGAAGCTGCACTGGTCGAGGTGCATTTTCCTCTATTTTATTCTTATCACATCTCACTCATTTTCACTTTCCTTTTAAGTGTGATATTTGTCATAGTTTTTCTCTTTTAGTGAGTATTGCTATTTACTGAGTATTAGATTTGGAGTGGATTAGTAGAGTGGTGATATCCTGTTTGATTGTTGTCACTATTTTGAACAGTCATTTCCTGTGATGATTAAAGTGAGAGGTGTTTGTTAAACCTTCGTTTGTCATTGATGCTTTTCTATGTTTAAAAGAGGATTGCAGCTGCTTTTGCTCGTGTTATTCTATGTCAGGTAGAATGCAGGATGGTACTGTCTGTCTGTTGCTTCATAACGTTCCATGTTATTATGATGGAATTGTTCACAATTTTTTCTGTACTCTAATCACATTTTGAGTTGATGTTATGCTGCTAGCCGTCCTATCTAACGCAATAGGAGTTCCTCGCCAAGAAAAAGGCAAGAACAACTTAAAAGGCAGAAAAAATAGGATTTGAGTTTTGCTGTCTCCTCTCACCTAACCTAAGTCAGGGTCTCCAAAGTTTTAGAAAATAGTTAAAAAGCTCAAAATTCGTATGTTTCTCTGTTAATATCCAATTGACTCTATTTTACTGGCTTTCTGAAGTATAACGTGTCAAAGAGCATAGGGAATGTTTCATAATCTTTTTAATAATAGCTGTATACACCGTGATTGTCAATAATATAATGATGGAAGAAAATTTTTGTAGTTTTTCTGTATGAAATAAGTGGCTCATAATGATTAGTAAGTTAGATATCTCTTTTCCTCAATCACATTGTATCCATGTGTGTGCACATATTCTCACTGGCATCCTATCATTTTAAGACGTGACCATTGGGGAGCTACGATTTCAGGAGTTGTCGATCGTGTTTACTAGTTTTTTCTGTGTTGCTGTATTCAGTTATGAGTTTTCAATGGATGAATTGTCGTCAACTTTTCTATTACTTTTGGTTTGTTTGATTCTGATAGTCTGACATGTTTATTATACCTAGTTTGATTAAGTATAATAAGTTTAATGGGTTGCCATTATTAGTTTATATGAACTGACCATTTTGTCTGCGGTTATAAAATATTTGTCAGTATTTCATGGATGACTGCTTACAAAGACTTGTCGAGAAAATTGAGTCTGATGAGAGTTTAAAAAATTTGACACCAAGTGACTGCATCTCTAAGCTTATCAGATTTCGTTTAGAAATGCAAGCTCCATATATATCAACATGGCCTCAAGCTCTTAGCATCCAGGTAACCTCTGTCCTTTTTCCCTGTTTAGAGGCTTACATATCTGAAATGTAGACCTGAAATCTGGGAAATATTTTCTTTACAGGCGCAACCTGCAAATGTTCCTTCAAGTTTTAAGCAGAGAGCAGTTCTGGTGGATGAGATCTGGCATGCTGCTGGTGATAGGGCCTCTGACATTGATTGGTATGCCAAGCGCACTATCCTTGGAGGAATATACTCGACAACTGAGATTTATATGCTGACAGATAGCTCTCCTGGTTTGTTTTTCTTTCCTTCCCTTTTAAAAGAAAAGCATTCTTATAATTTGCCAAAGTGGTTTTCTATAATATTTCATTTGAGTCAACTTCTGGTTCTATGATTGTAACAACCATTTGTTTTCTTGAATCAAGACTGCCCTGTTTGCTTCCATGACAATATACGAGGCTTAATTTGATAGCGTAACTGTTAGAAAAAAAAAAATAGAATAGAATTATATCGCCGTCCCATTGATATTTTTTTGGGATAGTATTTGTACATTGAATAAATGCCATTTTGGGTCGAGACCCTGCTGCTTATGGCCCGATGACTTGTGAGGACTTTTCTCAATTTTGGGGTTGTTTTCTGGTAGATTTCCGTGATACGTGGGCTTTCTTGGATGCTCGAGTGAAAGATGCCTTTAATATAAAGAAAACCATCCAAGAGGTAATCCTTATGTTGTTACAGTGATTGGTCCCTCAACTTTTTCAAATTTCTATTATTTCGAAATATCAAGCTTGGTGAATTCCAGGATTTCTCAGTCATCATAATTTTCAGGCACAGTCTTTGGCTGAAGCTGTCAGCGTCGGGCTGGGGAACTCCTTTCAAGGATTCGTTGGGAAAGTTTTCCAGAGATGAGTCACGGCGGGAAGATGTGCAAGTGGCAGGCACTTGTGCCTTGGTTTATATGTTGCTTGTTTCATCAAACAATGTTTCTGAGGCAATGAATCTCACTTGAAGGAGATCCTATATTTACACTACGCTTACCATTTAAAAAAAAAAAAAGTTATCTTTCATGTACTTCAAATTTATATCCGCTTTGGGCAGTTCATTCGAGGCTTGAGTTCCAGGACTGCTAAAAATTTTAGTCTTGTAAATAATTCCATCATATCATGATAGAAATCATGTGAATATTATGTAGGAAGTGTTTGGGCAGAGATAAAAAAGTTTCATGTTCGAGAATCATGAGTTCTGATGCTTGAGATGATTCAAGGTTGGTATAAAATTTTCGTCAGAATGTTTACACGTTTCCTGAATAGAAGATTTCCATATTTGGTTTTAACATAAGTTTTGTGTGTATATATACACGAGGAAAAATTAAATTAGATTAATATAACTTAATATTATTATTATTATTATTATTATTTATGTAAAATGTTATCAAAATTAATTGAATAATTTATACTTTTAGTATATTTTGAAAAATGTATATTATATTAATTTTGAAAAGATATATTAGACAATTTTAAATTTATATAAATTTTGTAATAGTTTATGTGATAGAAACTTTTAATTTAATAATAATTTTTTTTAAAAGATCATAAAAAATTTGTTATAATTTATGTGATAAAATTTTTTAACTTAATAATAAGTTTTAAAAAATATAATCTAATAGAAAATATTAAATTATGTAATATATATTATTGAAGTTAGTTTTTTTTTGAAAAATAACTCCATTATATTAACTTATGTAAAATCGTATTGTTAATATTTGATTTAAGGCTCGACTTTTAGATCAATGATGGAGAAGTTTAAAAGTTCAACATGTTTGTTAATTTGTATGCATAAATAAAGTTGTTACCAAATGTATTCTAAAGACTTGATACCAATTGTAACTCGATTGTGATTCAATATGTTTTTAAAATTTAAAATTAAGTAAATTTAGATAACTAAAAGTTACGTAAACGAAAATATTAAAAATTAAAAGACTAAAATTTGAAAATAAAATGATGATCAAAATTGCAGATTCAGTCAAAAATAGGAAGTAAAGTTACAATTAAATCTTTATTTTAAATGTAAAACATTGCGTTAATTGGATGACTGATTAACAAACCTAACTCGTCATATTCGTCCTTCGTCCTGTGTAGAATAATCCCTGTTTCGTTATGATTTGGGTTTGTAATATAACGGCATGATACCAACTATTGTCTAATAATAGTTCAGTGACTGAAGAGCCTCGTGCACTCCTTGTAATCGGGAACTACAGCGGGATCTTCCTCTTCCAAAAGATTATTGAGAATGTATTGAACATATTCTTGGAAATCCCTGGTTGAACTAAGTGTAAAATATCATCTTATAGACCGATTGAATAAGTGTAAAATTCTAACGCAATTGAGACTGAAAAGTGAATAGTAATTGTACTAACACTTAAAATGAAAAGGAAATTGAGAAAAACTGTAAGCTGTGATTCATTATTATTGGATTCTGAAAAGCAGTACAGAAAGCATATTAGCAGAGATGAGAAGGTGAATCACTCGGGGAAGGTGAGAGCAGTGATGAGAGGCTCCAAATGAGGGAAGCGAGGGAGGAGGTAAGAAGGTTTAGCGAGCTCGTAGTCCTGGTACTGAAACGCAGTTGCAAAGGTGCATCCCACAAGAGAGTAGTTCCTCTCACCGTCTCTGGGAGCAGCAGCAGCAGCAGCGGTTTGGAAGACCCCATTGGTGGAGAAGGTGTAATCGTTGGTGGGAAAAGAGCCAAACCAGACGTTGGGAGGGGCTGTGTACTCTGGCACCTCATTCCCACCGAGATCCGTTCCAAGGCAAGTGAACTTCGCAATCCCATCTTTCTCATTCAATTCCACAACCTGGAGAAATCGAATTAAAGTGAATTGAATTGAATTGAAATTAGGTCAAAGAGAAAGGCATGCGTACGGTGAGAGGATCGCCGATGTAATGATTCCAGGTTTGGGCGCAGGGAATGCGATGGAGGCGAGAGAGGGTTCCGGAGGGAAGGAGAAAGTAGATGAAGGTGGAGACTTTGTAATCGGGGGAAAGCTGAGAGGTGGAAAGATGAACGGAATTGTCTCGGAATATTTCAGCGTAGAAGCCGCCTTCTGGGTGAGGTTGCAGATTCAGCTTCTTCACTAACTCTGATGCCGGTAAACTCATTCTCCTATTCCTTCAAACACCTTCTCTGCACAAACAAAAATTCTCATCAATATCACTGTTTCTTATATTTCTGAAACTTCAAAATCAGATTACAAAGCAGCCTTCACCCACCGATTTTCAAGTTTTTCTATGCTAATCACTCACTTGTGACGGTATCACTCTGTCTATATCCCGCCATTTTGTCTAACGGTCTCTGTTATTATCAGATCTGTTATTTTGTTGTGTATAAAAAAATATATTTATGAATTTTTTATACTTGCATATATTTATGAATATTCTAAGGTATTTTTTAATTTTAAACAAAATTATTTAAAAATAATTCTTTAAAATGTAAATTCATATAAAAAGTTAATTTTAAAGTATAATTTAAATAAAATTACATAATAAAATGTTAGTGCAATACATTTGATCTTTCTAAAAAATAAATTTAAAAAAGTTCATTTAAAAAAAAATCAATTTTATAAGTTTAAAAGAAAGAAATATAAATATATAAAACTAAGTTCCAAATTCTAATTAATATTTTTCTTAATAATAATTTTATTTTAATTACTTGATTTTCTTAATATCCAAATAAAACTAACTGGATATTCCCAAGTTGGACGGTAGAATAGTACCCTATCAACAAACAAATAATTAAAATACTTGTGTTCATTAAAATATAATTACAATTATTATCTATAAACCATACAGTTTTTCTTTTATTCATAAAAGACTTTTCCACTTAATTTCACAACTTCACCTCATAAACTCTTATTTTGATATTTGAAATTAATCCTTTGTTTTCATTGTAATTTTTAAATTTAGCCACTAATTATTGTTATATACAAAATTAAATTATCCATTACTGCTTTGAACTCAAATATTCTTTCCACTCAAATATAAGTAAATTCTAACTTTTAAAGTTCTATTTTTATTTTAACAATACTCTTATATTTAATTCTGGCGACTCTCCAATAAATATGAATGAGGGTAATTTCGAAAATGTACTCCCACATTATATGAAATAAAAATATCAAACGAACTTAAATACAATTTTCAATAAGTATGAAATTAGTTAATATTTTGCCTTTATATGATCCGAGAAGGAGTATTATTTTAATTTTTGAAAAAAATTAAAAAGTAGTTAAGTTCACTCCCTAAATTAGCAATAAATTAGGTAAGAAAACAATAAATAAATCAATGAAGAGAAAACTTTTGCTAAAATGACCTTAAACACTCCTCTCAATTATTGCACAAGACTCGTTTTTTGTGCTCTAATATAAGTCTGTGAAATTTTGGAATAATAGTACTTATATTCAACATATGCTTATACTTTACTTGAAATTTTTTACATATTTAAATTATGTATGTGATGACTTTTATGGGATGGTTTGAGAGTTTTATTAGAAGATAAAAGTTATCTTAATCGGAGGGTGAATACTGAGATTTTGGTTGAGTATAGTTAAAACAGACGGGCCTTGAGACTGAAAAAAAGTGAGTAGTAATTGCAGAATCTGGAAAGAAGAGGGATTGAAGAACAGAATAGCTGATAATCATAATACTAAAACTCTGAGAACATATTCTTGCAATGCATGGTTTGTACTGATACCTAAAATAAAAAGGAAATTGAGAAAAACTGTAGGCAGTGATTCATTGTTATTGGATTCTGAAAAGCAGTACAGAAAGCACATTAGCAGATATGAGAAAGGGAATCACTCGGGGAAGGTGAGAGCAGTGATGAGAGGCTCCAAATGGGGGAAGCGAGCGAGGAGGTAAGAAGGTTTAGCGAGCTCGAAGTCCTGGTACTGAAACGCAGGTGCACAGGTGCATCCCACAAGAGAGTAGTTCCTCTCACCATCTCTGGGAGGAGCAGCAGCAGCAGCGGTTTTGAAGACCCCATCGGAGGAGAAGGTGTAATCGTTGGTGGGAAAAGACCCAAACCAGACGTTGGGAGGAACTGTGTACTGCGGCACCTCATTCCCACCGAGATCCGATCCAAGGCAAGTGAACTTCACACTCCCATCTTTCTCGTTCAATTCCACAACCTGGGGAAATCTAATTAAAGTGAATTCAATTGAATTGAAATTAGGTTAAAGAGAGAGGCATGCGTACGGTGAGAGGATCGCCGATGTAATGATGCCAGGTTTCGGCGCAGGGAATGCGATGGAGGCGAGAGAGGCTTCCGGAGGGAACGAGAAAGTAGATGGAGGTGGAGACAGGGCGATCGACTTTGTATTCGGGGGGGAGCTGAGAGGTGGAAAGATGAACAGAATGGTCTCGGAATGTTTCGACGTAGAAGCCACCTTCTGGGTGAGGTTGCAGATTCAGCTTCTTCACTATCTCTGATGCCGTCAAACTCATTTTCCTTTGTAGCTATCTTTCAAACACCTTCTCTGCACAAACAAAATTCTCATCAATATTACTGTTTCTTATATTTCTGAAACTTCAAAATCAGATTACAATTTTCAAACGCGAGCGTGGTAGGTGAGGAATGGAGACTCAAAGCAGCGTTCACCAACCGATTTTCAGGTTTTTCTATGGCTGATCACTCACTTTTTCTTCCACCAAGGTTTACTTCATTGTCACTTACATTTTTTTAATTCTCTTTCTTACAAAACTATATTATCTTGTGACGGTATCACTGGATCTATTTCCTACCATTTTGTCTAAAGATCTTTGTTATTATCAGATCTGTTATTTTGGTGTGTATCAAAAAAATATATTTGTGAATTTTTTATACTTGCAGATGTTTATGAATACTCTCATGTATTTTTTTAATTTTAAACAAAATAATTCTTAATTCACATAAAAAGTTTATTTTAAAGTATAATTTAAATAAAATTACATAATAAAATATTAGTACTATAAATTTGATCTTTCTAAAGGATAAATTTTAAATAAGTTGCATCACAAATAATAAATTTTAAAAAAATTCAATTTTATAAGTTTAAGTGAAAGAAATACAAATATATAAAACTAGCGGTATAAACCTTATTTTGATATTTGAAATTAATCCTTTATTTTCATTGTAATTTTTAAATTTAAACACTAACTATTGTTATATACAAAATTAATTTATCCATCTTTGGACTCAAATATTCTTTCCACTCAAATATAAGTAAATTCTAACTTTTAAAGTTATATTTTCTATTTTAACAATACTCTTATATTCAATTCTGGCAACTCTCCAATAATATATGATTGAGGGTAGTTTCGAAAATGTACTCCCACATTATATGAAATAAAAAATATTAAATAAAATTAAATATAACATTAAATAAATGAGAAATTAGTTAATTTTTCTTATATGTGAAATAAAAAAAATATTAAACGAGCCTAAATACAATTTTTAATAAGTGTGAAATCAGTTAATTTTGCCAATATATGATATAAGAAAGAGTATTATTTTAATTTTTGAAAAAAATTTAAACAAGTAGTTACGTTCACTCACTAAATTAGCAATAAATTACGTAAGAAAACAATAAATAAATCAATGAAGAGAAATTTTTTGCTAAAATGACCTTAAACACTTCTCTGAATGATTGCATAAAAACTCGTTTAACTCTTATAAATAATAAGAATTTTTGTAACAACAAAAATAGGTCAATCCAGCGGACTGTTTTCGTAGTTTATGATTCAGGTCAAACTAGATTTTAAAAATAATAACTTAAAATTTATTGAACAAACTATTTAATAAGATAATGTATTTAAAGAGATCAACAATAAAGACTTAATATTTAATTATAACCTAAAATTACTCTAAATAAATATCATGAAGGCTATATTCTACAACCAAAAACTTTTTCAACATTCATCATGGAACTTGAAATTAAAAAGAAAAAAAAATAATTTTCCTTGGTTTAATCTTCTTTTTACTTTAATAAATTTAGAGCTTTTATTAAAGTACCTCAAACACCCAAAAGCTCAAATTCACCCCAAAATTTCATAAGGCCCACAAAACTTCAAACCCTTTTATGCATAAGAATGCAAGAATGAAAGAAAGAAAAGAAAGAAGCTTACACTAAGTAAAAGAACAAGGTTTCAGACTTCTAACGACTAACTTGAGATATGGAAAACAGAGTTTGGTTAAAAATACGTATAACAAAATTTATCGAGAAAAAACTATATAAAAATAGAATGTTTAACTTTTTGTAATCATCTCCTTCCTTAGCTGGTATCTTGAAAGCCATAGAAATTACCTTCAGCATAGGTTGACTTTGGAAATTGACGAGAAGTTGAACTGAGCTACTTCGTTTGCCAAAGCCACTGCATTGGTTGAGTTCATGGCGAATCATGAAGATTTTACGTATGATGTTTTTATGAGTTTCAAGGGCGAAAACGGGACTCGCTACGCATTCACCGATCACCTCTACCGAGCTTTGCTCCGTCACGGAATCAACGCCTTCAGAGACGATCAGAGTCTGCGGAGCGGCGACGAAATCCGTCCCGCTCTTCTTCAGGCAATCGAAGCTTCCAGAATCTCTCTGGTCGTGCTCTGTCAAAACTATGCATCTTCCTCTTGGTGCCTTGACGAACTGACCAAGATCATTCACTGTTACGAAAACAAAGGAAAACATGTCGTAGCAATTTTTTATTTGGTGGAACCTTCCGATGTACGCTACCAGAAAAACAGTTACGCAACTGCCATGAGTAAACATGAAAACAGATATGGAAAAGACTCGGAGAAGGTTAAAGCATGGCGATCGGCTTTGTCCAGAGTTTGTGACCTAACCGGAATACACTACAGGAATCATATGTAAGTTCCATATCGAATATCTGTTTATCATATCATCACCTACATACTTGAAAGTTACCTTTTAATCGGTTTGAGTTTGTATTACAACTTTCTTTTGCCGTTTATTAGTACTATTATAAAATGAATAGGCATAAGTATTGTGAAAGATTGTGAATAGGTATGAAACTGAGGTTATTGAGAAGATTGTGAAAGACACATCAGCTAAACTACCTCCCATGCCTTTACAAATCAAGCACCTAGTTGGACTTGATTCTCGTTTTGAACGGGTGAAATCTCTGATAGATGTTGAATCTAATGATGCCGTTTGCATGATGGGGATCTATGGGGTTGGGGGAATTGGCAAAACCACATTTGCTGTGGATCTGTATAACAAGATCAGGCATCATTTTGAAGCTGCAAGTTTTCTGGCTAATGTCAGAGAAAAATCAAATAAGAGCATTAAAGGCCTGGAAGATCTCCAGAGGACACTTCTGTCTGAGATGGGGGAAGAGACAGGAACCATTATTGGCAGTACATTTAAAGGAAGTTCTGAAATAAAGTGCAGGCTTGGACATAAAAGAGTTCTTCTGGTTGTGGATGAAGTTGATTCTGTAAAGCAATTGGAAGCATTAGCTGGAGGATATGACTGGTTTGGTCCTGGTAGCAGGATCATTATAACAACAAGAGATAAAGATGTTCTACATAAGCATGATGTTGAAATTAAAAGATATGAAATGGAGGAGCTAAATGATCGTGAATCCCTTGAACTCTTTTGTTGGTATGCCTTTAATAGGAGCAGACCAGCAGAAAACTTTGCAAGCATCTCTACTCGTGCAGTAAGATACGCAAAGGGTATTCCGTTGGCATTAAGAGTAATAGGCTCCAATTTGAAGGGTAGGGGTCCTGAAGAATGGGAGGCTGAATTACAGAAATATAAGAAGGTTCCAGATGCGGAGATTCAAGGTGTACTGGAAATAAGCTACACAAGCCTATCTAACTTGGACCAGAAAATTTTCCTGGACATTGCATGTTTCTTCAAAGGGGAAAGGTGGGATTATGTTAAAAGGATACTGGATGCTTGTGATTTCAACCCGGATATACAAGTATTTGTTAGTAAATGTCTCTTAACTATTGATGAAAACGGTTGCTTGGAAATGCATGATCTAATACAAGACATGGGTAGAGAGATTGTTCGGAAGGAATCGCCATCAAGCCCTGGTTACCGCAGCAGATTATGGTCTCATAAAGAAGTTCATGAAGTACTTAAAGAAAACTCAGTGAGAATCTTGACCTTTTTTATTTATAGTTGCCTTTGTATGTTTGTGCACTTTGGCAAATGTATTTTGTGTTAACGCTCTTCATTGGCATGCATTTCCACAGGGAAGTGATACAGTTGAAGGAATAATGCTTCATCCCCCAAAACAAGAAAAAATAGATTATTCGACTACGATAGCCTTCAAGAAGATGAGGAACCTCAGAATTTTGATTGTTCGCAATACAATATTTTCGTCTGGTCCCAGTTATCTGCCAAATAGTTTACGGCTAATCGAATGGAAGGGGTACCCATCAAAGTCTTTCCCGCCAGACTTTTATCCCCACAGAATTGTTGACTTCAAGTTACCTCATAGTTCTCTGATATTTAAAAAACCATTTCAGGTATATATATATATATATATATATATATATATATATATATATATATATATATTTTTTTTTTTTTTTTTTCTCTCACTTATATAAAAAAATTCTTTTTTTTTATT
>Ga0099825_1007415_pt1 | contig 13361 bp, 10 predicted proteins | sample SiratroredBW_FD_76838 | JGI IMG/M metagenome (GOLD analysis project Ga0099825, IMG submission 76838) | Root nodule microbial communities of legume samples collected from California, USA - Siratro red BW | ecosystem: Host-associated > Plants > Roots > Nodule | place: USA: California | collected... | reverse complement strand
TTTTCCTCCCCTTTTTTCCTCTTTTCTTCTTTTTTTTTTTTTTTTTTTTCTTTTTACCCCTTGTGGTTTTCTTTTTTTTCTTTTTTTTTTTTTTTTTTTTCTGGTCTAAAAGGAAACCCACAAGGTGTTAAAGGACAATTGTACTCAAACCAATTGTCCAATGAGGAAAATAGGGTTGGAACAGGGACAAAAAGAAGTCAATGACAGCAATGGAGGGGTTGCAAAGTAGTTATGATGGCCAAAAGGCAGCACATTGACAGTACATGTCTAGGTGTGTTGTCTTCAAAAGTTCGGTGTGGTGGTGGCATGAATACGACAACTTTAGCAAAGACTAATGGATCACAAGAGCAAGTAATATTAAAATAAGTGCAGTTAGGGGGAAGGAATGGAATATATCAAACAAGATCACCCTATCAAAACGGCAAACCAAACAAAATGCATTCTTGCTTAAGTTTGGTTTTCAATAAGATATCATGGTTGTTCAAACATTGAAGGCTATGAAAAAGCCTCAACCCCTAAAATCTGTAAACGGATCAGGTAGAATAACTCTATCTTTTCCCAGCGCTTTTATGCCCAGGTAGCTTATGATGGTACATCTAATTACATAGATGTGGCCTCTCAACCTCACTGAAATTAGATTATTTTTAAAAATGTCTTCTATGGTGCGTGTCTCAACCTCATAAAGCACCAGTTTTCATTAAAAACTGATTACACAATAGGGGCGAACACTAAAAGGAAATGCCAAAAAATAAATATTTATGAAACCTGCACGTGCTTCTGAAGAGTGGTTTTGAGATAAGTGGAGGTTATGCTCCTCCTCATACAACCTTTTGTACATGGCAACCTACAAGAAATAGACATCGCAAGTATAAACTTAGAAGACCTGAATAGTGTAGTAACAAGGTATTAACTGATTTTCAACACATAAAATTAACCAAACAATACAATTTCTCATAAGAACAAAAATCAAGGTAAAAAGTATGACAATTATCAAAGAGGTGGAACATTACAAGTGAGCATTCTGACCAATAGTTATAACTTCAGTCATTACAGTTAGCATTCTATTTATAGTGGTTTAATCCCACTGGGAACTATAAGGCTACTTCCTCATATCTAAAACAAAACAATCCATCCCCATCCCCATCCCCTCCTCCCCTGTTTGCAGACTATGAACTATAAAAATAAACATTCTACAGACATACAGATGCATGAAGCGCCTCAATCATTTGCCCTTGCTCTTCCGCTCTCTGCAGAACAGCTGCAACTTTAGAAGCAGCTTCTTCAGTATGTTTTCTGAGTTCCATATCAAGCTTCTCCTACAATTTAACAGGACAAGAACAACCAAATAATGTGATTGAGGGTCTTAGCAGGAATAAGTATAAAGGATAGCAAAAGATCTATTTTTCAACTAACCTTGAATTCCACCTCCTGATTTTCAATCTGGCCAGAAAGACTACGTACAAGGCTTCTAAGTTGGACATTCTGCTCAACTAGTCCATTAATGTCCTTAAAGGTCAACTGCAACCCAAATTTCATTTGAACACGTGCACCAAATGAAACAACCAAGTTCAACAAGAGACAAATTAAATCCAAAAGCAGCTTACGAGGTGCTCTGATATGACATGCTCAGCTTCAGTCTCTGTACTTGTCCTTGAAGCAATATTTGAAGAATCATCAACATCCTTATACCCCATTGAGCCACAACGAAGTTGAATATCTCGACATTCCTTTAAAAGTACTGTCACCTGTAAAGAATCAATTATCAAATAATAATCTATAATACAAGGAACCTTGATCAAAGCCATGAAAACAATCATGACCTTGATGATTATAATGAAGACAAAATAGGTCCAAAAGAGAATTTTTTGCTAAAACTATTGCTTCTTAACAAGCTAAAAGGTGAGATTCAAAATAAGCACCAAAAATATCACTTGCTTGAGGCATTTTAGAGTTATAGACAGCATAGCATACTTCTGTTAACATAAGATGTTATGCTTCCGTTGTTTCTGTTATATAATTTGTTATTGCTATATACCTTTTACTTACAGTCAGAGTTAGTTTGTAAGCAGTTCCATAAATACCCCCTCATTTTCCCTCACTTTCTTCACTTTCTAATAAAGATTAAACTATTTGCATTGCACAATAACAATACAAAATACAAACTAATCTCAACAAATAACTCTATGAAATACATATTTCATATTACAATCATACATAAAATAGTGGCCTACATAGGTGTTACGTTGAGGATACACCAGAAGTCAATTTTGCCCCTGAAACCAGGTTGTAATTGGTGGCATATTTGTAAAGGCCCATGACAAATAAATGTGATGCATTTTGAGTTCATTCTCACTTAATTCTTGTCTCGCACCTCTGCATTTCCCCCGTTGTACCTTTAACTTCTTCCTATGTTCTGCAATTTCTCCACACCTCTTCTATTATAGTTTAATCTGCTTCAGCCTTCTTCCAGTGAGCTTTCTAACATTCAGAACTTGGCTCTTCATCTCGAGAACTAACCCATAATTTTCATTCAAGTTCAAAAGCACTTCTATGTTTATTCCTTGTTTGGTTCAGTGTATAAATGATCTTAATTTTATTAATTTCTTTTAGTTTTTAACATATATATGTTATGTAATAAAAACCTACTCAATGTTCATATAGCAATCATCCACTATCTGCTATCACACTATAGAATTTTTTTAGGTGGCCACTGCATGCTGCTATTGACTATTACAATGATACAGCTAGAAAAAAGAATAGTGTTCTTCTTTGCTACCTGTTTTCGAAGGTCGTCATTTTCTTTCAGGACAAGATTATAATCACGTTCATGCCTTTTCAGATCAGCCTGCGCGAGATACACCTAAGCAAATCCACAAGAAAAAAAAAAACGACATAGATAATAAAACTGTATTTTATGTTTTGAAACCTTCAGCTCCTGAATGGATTTCTCATAGTTGGAATTTTCATTCAGGGAGTTTTGCAACTTTTGGCTCATCAAGGAGTATGCCTCAGCCATCTTTTCATGTTCCTCTGCAAGCACAGCATATATCTATTTCAGTGAAAAACTACAGCATCAATGATAAACAGATATAAACAATGACATGCTAGCATAGCTCTTCCCTCACAGTGAAATCAGGCACAAGTGAATCCTCCTAGATAAGTTACCGTTATGAAACATGAAAATACACCAGCCAGTTTAAAATTCAAAATAAATAATCAAATCCTTGTGTATTTTCCCAAACAGTGTATAATGAAATCTTTAGGAATGAAGACCAGCACCACCATCAAAATGATAATAAATAGGAGGAAGCACAAAAATAGAAACCACTGAATATTATTGGTACATTTCATAATTTCATATTAGACATCTAATCCGAGAAAGAATGCAGTAAAACTGAGATGCAGATCTACATTTTTCTGTTTTCTAGTTTAACTTTTTCTGAGGATCAACAAGGAGAGCAACGTTGAATTCGGATTTTACACATTTAATCCTTCAGAAAAACATACCTCTTTCATCTATAATTGCTTCTGCTTTCTCCTCTAACTCATATAGAACCTGAAAAGGTTAATAAAATAGCTTTGCATCATATTTAACATAATAGACACAGAAAACATGGATGAGTATTGAAAATATTACAGTTAGTGATATGTGATAGTATAAACAAATGCCTTCAAAAAACTTCTTACTAAAATGAATATAATTTTTCATTTATAAAGATAACCTTTGAACTCGGGCACACCAGCACACAGTTGTGTTGCAGGGTAGAGTTGTAGTAAATCAATTTTCCAAATCAAATCACAGTGCATCCAGAAGCATAACTAAACCAAAATGCACCACAAAGCAGATAAATGCCAAGAACAAAATTATACTCCAGGTATCTCAATCATTCATCAAAACATTTTTAGCCAACCAAAGCAAAAGAAATAATAGTCAGTTGACACCATCTCAGTGCTCCAAAAATCAAGTATCATTACTCATTAGCTTGGTCCTCCACATATAAACAAATACACAAAAATGGTCATTTCATGCCAATTCTTTTCATCAACTTTTGAGGTTATACATAAAAAAGAGGCACCACATCAATCATACCCGTTGCAGTACTGCCTCTGACTCCTTCCTTCCCAATTGTTCATGCCTCAATGCGTCAACAGCCTCTTGGTATTTTGAATACATTTTGGCCAACTTCAACAAATAGATGTATATGGTAAGGTATAATTGTGTAATTCAAATGATAATGTGACCAGCATTAAAAGATAAATTTTAATAACTCACACTCCACCCATCTCGAAGAAGTGAAGCAGCCAATGCAGTTCCAGAAACTCCAAAAGGAATTTTTGGGACTAGTAAACTATTTTCCTCCACCATGCTATCGGCTTCAATTGATTCCATCCACCTTTAAAAACAAAACAACTAAGTAAGAAAAATAATTCTGGGACCGAATAATGGGCTTTATGTTATCTCTTTTAATTGTCAGGTATAAGTATGTTTCCATAACTCAATACATGAAAAGGATTAGAATAAAATTAAATTACATATACTGATTTTTCACAAAAATGACAACAATAATAATCTATCTACTACTGCTTCCACTGAGAATATTAATCAATTGAAAATTAAAACTGATTACATATTACAATCATTAGTGTCACCGTTTCGCGGACTTGAGAGCTTGTATTAGTAAAGTATCTAAGACCACATAATAACTACTAGTATAAAAAGGATATTATTTTAACATTTCATGACAAAATTTAGCTGTCATATTTTCAGTTTACAGTTTCAGGCCACCTTTCTTTCATTTTATTCCTCCTTACATGAACCTGATAACCTGTAATCTTTAACATGGTACCATATCATTCACCTTGAAGGGTCACTCACATCAACTGTTTTGAGTTCCACATTGCTCTATATATTACTCCCTTTAGTTATTCATATAAGACACATTTAACAGAATTAAGCAGACCAATAAAACTAATTAATTCAATCGACTTTATTGAAATTAAAAAAAAAATGTCACCAATGTACCAAATTTACCCTCATTACCAATCTTTTTGTCAATATTCATTTATAAAAAAACACACATACTCAAAATATTTAATACGGGCAAATACTAAAAGAAATTTAATAAGCATAGAAACTATGAAATGTCTTTTAAAAAGGACCATCAATCATTTCTAGAATATGTCATATAATGAGAACAGTATTACTTTTGATATCTTTGGAAGTTGAACCCTTGTTATATCTCTATCCTTTAAAAGTAAGGAATTTATGTGTTGAGTTTCATATCACATTTTTAATTTACCATTGATGGTCATCTTTCTGTTTTATTCATTCCTAACCCCAACTGTATTATACTCCTAGCTTAAATAGTTCAGTACTCACTTTGGAGAGTGAGACTCTAACTCTCCCCACTCCCTCAAATTCAATTAACACATTCTATATTCTCTGTTCCCTCAATAATGCATTGAAATACTATAATAAAGTGTTTCCATTTATGTAAATAAAGATTCGTATATAAATAAGTATTCAGGTTGCGCATTTTTTCAAGGGTTAAAATGATAATTTTTAACAAAAACACTTAAACTTCTGTAATTTCTATTCATCATCACATCCCCCCATCCAAAAAAAACAAAAAGCCATTCCCTTCGGCGTAAAGATACAACAAAAGATGCAACAATTAATAAAGTAATACGATTTTGACTCTGCCATCCAACTCCAACACCTCAGCCCAATCACATACCAACACTATGAAGTACAAACAAAGTCTGACAATGCTCGTTGTTGTCAATAGTGGATACTGTGACAACATTTTAGTTACACATAATACATCCATGGCCAAGTAACTTAGGTAGTATAACATCTTAAGAAGTGTAAAAGACAGAGTTTTGCATATTTTAGCCCTTTTCAACAATCAGTCAAATGGGTACTAGATTTTAGGTAAAAAAGACAGGCATATAACAATGCTGCATCTTGGGGCTTGACATTTTCAACAGCTTATACCAAGAAGGACAAAAGTAGAACAGTGAATTTTGAGTAAAATCAAAATTCAAAAGAACAAAAAGTAGTAAAGAACATACGATCCAGTAGTGAAACTGCTAAGAGGAAGATTATTCAGTTCATTGGTCTTCTTCCTTGCCTCACTTTCAGCTTCACACTTCTCAAGCTTTTCTTTTAAATCAGTGACCTCCTACAAGCACCCAAATAGACAAATATGGCTATTAGTACATTCAAGCACATAATCTATTTTGAATAAATATCCACCCTCAAACAAAATAATACCACTGGCAACCCAATGTCGCCCAAGTAGTTATTAAGTTCAGGCATTACCTGTAGTAACCTAAAACACTTAGCAGCTTAAAGACCCATACTACATTTTTTTTCAGTACCAAGCTTATTATTTGCGTCAGAAGGGAAAGCAAACAAACACTGAAGATTAACACAACTTGGGTAAAAACAAATACCTTTTCAACCTGTTTTCTGGCAGATAATTCATTCTCGAGTTTCCCTTTATAATGATCCTCAACTTGCTTTAAGTCTGACTGTTACACGCAAGTAATATTTAAAAATGTCATGTATTATAATTTATAATTTGACTAATTCTGTCCAAACATAAAAAATAGAGCAATAGCAAACAAAATTGACCTCCAACGCTTTTATCACACCCTCTAGGTCTGTTGCCTTTTTTGACAATTCCTCGGAACTCTCTTTATATAGCTCATTAAGCTTATTAACCTGAAAAGGGACATTTCAAATTCAAAATACATAATAGAAGAGACAAATCAAAAATTGTTGCTTAATATCTTGAACAAAACATCATTGTTCATGAAGTGTCAACACAGTTTCACTTTCCACAGGAAATACGTCTGCTCCATAAAATACGAATTGCTTGAGTTACTTTTTCACTTATCTTTTAGGTCTTTTCAAACATACAAGATAATTGACAGCATCATTCCATTCCAAGAAATTTCAAGTATTCAACTGTCTCCCCTAGGTATATTTCATAGTATTTAAGGATCCCTTGTCCTCGTCATAGCTTTATACCATCTCTCGCGTCTCAATTTATTTTTCAATCAACATATACTATAGATCATTAAACATTAGGCATCCTTCAAATACAATGCCTCCAAAAAATAGACAATACTTGGATTATGAGGTGTTCATTCAATTCCACGTGACTAAACATGTAAACAACATGTTCATATAATTCCCTTTCAGACAATCTAACACTCCAAGGCTCATGCAGTCCCTCATTAATCATCCGCACAGTAAATTTGCCCCAAGACAATTTATAGATGTGGACAATATCCTTGGTATTGAAGCAAAGCACTTTAGTGATGGGTCTTTGCTCCAAACTAAGTCCAAATACACTAGAGAAGGCTAATTTGGTGGACAGCAAGCGTATTTTGTTGATATAAGAAGGAGAAATTAGTTAAGGTATTTGCAATAATAATGGGTTAGTTAGTTACTTTGTTAGTTAGAAGAGTAGCTAGATATAAATAGGATAAATAGGAGAGAACCCTCAACACCAATGGTTTCCCCTTCACAATGGGTTTCTCCTTTCACAAAGAGCCAAAGCTCAATTACAGTAACAACAAATCTCAGTTCCACCAATTCTTCTTCCCCTATTTGTATCTAACTACCTTTCAAACTAACTAACCAATTATTCTAACTATCTTATCTAATTTCCCCTTTTCCTCAATCCTAACACATTTCCTCCGCCATCATTGGAAGCTTAAAGCTGTCAAGACAGAAGGCAGACTACTTATTGTACATCATACACTTACAAAGCCGGATCCATGTTTAGCTGGGGGATTGGGGAGGGGGGTATATTACAGTGTTTGCATAAGGTATTATTCTGGGCACAATTGCTTCGCATAGTTTTCAGCTATAGTTAAATAGGACTGTTGGAATTCAGTTACAACTAAACCCTCAATATCTCTCATATAAATCAGTTGTATCCTATCAGTTCAATCAATTGTATCCTATAATACAATCACTATTTTCATTCTCAAAAAACTATCACTGTTTTCTAAATCTTATAAAGGGAGGTTGGATTTATGAATGCCTCAAATGCTACTTATTCTGTGATTGTGACTGGTGAACCAATGTGTAGGTTTCAAGGACAGGCAGAGAAGGGCAAGGAGAACAGCATTGCCGTTACTTGACTTTAGATTTAGTGGTTGCAAAGCCAACAGTTAATGGCAAAAAACATCATGACAGCTAAACCTCAAAAGCACTATACTAGAAATAATGAAACCTTCAAAATTTACTAAGTTAGATTATAATTGTGCTTGCCTTCCCCTCCTTAAGGATTATATTTGCTATGGCAAGTGATTATGGAAGGATACATTTTAGCCACGTCCTAAAAGTCTTAAATAATGTTTGTTTCCAGTTAAAATTGCCAAATGTATATTCTCACATAAAACAAGAAATGGCCGTTTCTCAACTAAGCTTTTGAATTCATTATCTCTGTTCAAACTGATACAAAAAAAAAGAAAAGAAAAAAAGAAAAGTTTGACTCCATCATTGTAATGCCAACACCTATTTATATTTAATCAAAAGTTCCTTCCTTTCCATCAATTTCTCATTTCCAATTGATTCCACTAATATGCCACAAGTGTTAAGTCAAAAGCAATGAACCTATATCCAATGCTTAAACGTATACTAAGCCATGTCAAAAAAGAGTGTATGGAATGTTTTTTGGAGGAGAGCATTGATCATGCATGTCAAAGGTCTTCATAAAACTCACAGTGGAGAGTTCAGCAGATAATTGTTCTTCATTGGCTGCTGCAGCATCTTTAGCCGAAATTAATTCCTAAAAAGGTAAAATAAAATCCATCAAAGCACGGTTCCACATAAAAGAACTAATCACATTTCGAGATAATGCTCCATGTTAAACCTCCTGCACAGATTTAAGCTTCATTTCAAGCTCCCTCACTCTATCCTTATTCCACTGTAGAGATTGAGAACATTCGTTGAATTGTCTCTCCATCTGAATGCATTGACAAAAACCCGAATATCATTAATGCACAGAGAATAAATAAATTCAAAAAGAAAAGAAGTCATTTTTTCAACTACACTATCAAACTAGCTTACATCTGTAAGCTTGGAAGATATATCAGCTTCCAAATCTGCGTTCTTTCTGCGTAGCTCAAAAACACTGTTAACTTTACCAGTCAACTCCTCGTTAAGCCAAGAATTCTGTTTCTCGATAATCTCCTTCTCCTGCTTACACACATACACATTACACAGTTATCATGAAAAAAACATTCAAGTTTTAAAACCAGGTAAAACAAGAAAAAGTCTAGTCCATCATAAGAGCAATAGATATCCATACACATTTTTTTCTGTTTTGGAAACAGTAAAACAGAGCAGCACAATCGAAAATTTCCAAGTTGTTTACCATTATATATAATAAGCCACAACTATGTTTAATTCAGAAATAAGTCATTTAAAAAAGTCAGGCGGTGAAGGAATCCAGTACCACCAGTAATCTGCTCAAGTAAAAGTAGAAAGGCAAATCAAAGGAAACATGTTACAATAAATAACAGCAAGCACGGAAGAAAAAACCTGTTCAAGGCGACTACAAGTAGCCCGGCACCGGGCTAATTCTGCCTCAACTTCACTCAATCTAGCCTCCTTATGAGCAGCATTTTCACTTAAACGGACCTTCAAAAACACCATTGAAACACACAACACATCAACACCGTTACAAGAAAACAAATCACGTAAGCAACAAAACCACCCAAGGTTTTAAATTATAGTTATATTGCCGTTTTGCCATGACCCTTAGTATTTATGCGGCTAATATGGCCACAATTGAGGTGGCAGGCACTCCAAAACCTCAACATTGCAACCGCAAATGGCGAACTACTTTTAAAAACTAGCACAAGAAACCAAAAGGCAGAGAAACTCACAATCTTATCAAGATAGCTCTTCATGGTTGCATTCTTCTCACTAAGCTCCAAATCCTTCTGCTCGTTCAACTCAATCAACTGCCTCTTTGACTTGTGCAACTCCCCCACCTCCATCCTCAACCGCTCTATCTCCCTATCTTTCTCAACCTAATAAACCCAAAAAAAAAAAAGCATCAAATCAAAGCAAGTACAACAACGACATTAATAACTTAACAAAAGCAAAACAAAGTGGAGAAATATTTCGTTTCGGAACGATCCGAACAGATTGCAATTGAATTTGGTGGTTCTTCGATTGCGCCTCGGCGAGTTCGTGGAGGCGCTGATCGAGGGAAGCTTGGAGGTCGGCGACGTGGGACTCCAACTTGGAGAACTCGGCGGCGAGGGAGAGGTATTTCTGCTCGATGAGGGAACAGTTCTGCTCGGCGTTGATGTCTGCGGCGTCGGCCTTGGCGCGGACGGTGTCGAGCTCCTGGAGGAGGCCGCGGATGAACGCGTCGGCCTTCGCGGCCACGGCGGCGCCGTCACCGGAGCACCGCGAGAACTCCTCGTCGGAGAGGAAGAGAGGCATCGCGTGTGCCCTAATCGGAGAGTTCGAAAGGGACAGTGGAAATGAGAGAAAACGAAAGAAAGAAAGACAGTAAATGGGAAAGAGAAAAGAAAGGAAAAGAGGGAAGTGATAAATTTGAAGAGGAAACGAAGAGATTGGTAAGTTCAAGAGAAAAGCGAAAATCGAACTTTATGGATTGAGCTTCAGGCCCAGTGTGAGTAGTTGTTGCATTCTGCACTGTATAGTTTAAACCTGCACCCTATAGAATTATAAATTCTTAATTTACCCTTGTAGACATAAGTTATAATTTCTGGCTATCAATGTGTTTTTGTTAGAGCATTTGGATAGTAGGTGAACGGTTGTGTTTGGTTTTGCAAGCTTTAGTTCTAGAATGTACATTTTGATGAATTTCTAAATTATCTAATCCGAAGTATTAAAAGCTAAATTTATGTATTTTGAAACCTAAAATCTTAAATGCAAAATATATATTTTAGAATGTACAATATATAATATATATATTTCTCATTTTGGATTATGTCTTTCTAAATACATATTTCTATTTCCGATTATATTCTATATATATATATTGAAATACATATTTTAGAATACATATTTTAGATTATATTTTGAAATACATATTTTGTATTTTGAATTGGACAGTTGGAATACATATTTTGTATTTCAAATTATATAATATGGAATTCAAAATTATGGATTTTTAACATTTATTTTAATTTTTTTAATATTTATACAAAAATTGATGTATTTACTAGTGGTTACTAAATATAAAGATGGAATCTCAACTCTAGAGCGAAATGTCCAATGAAGTAGTAAGTTGTTTAAAATAGATGAGTCTAACATAATAAAGTTTGTGACATCTGAAGATAAATTGGTTGGAGGAGATTGTGTTTAGTCATTTATGAGGTAATTATAATTGCATTCATTTATGTAAAAATGTGTGACATGAGATATATTTCAGTTGTAATGTATTTGTGTAAGTATTTGATACGTGAGATGACTTATTTTAGTGCATAAGGTGACCATTGCACTAGGTTTTTGTAGTTGTCACTTTGAGGATGACAAAGTAAATAGATAATAGGAAATAAGATGAATGTGTTATTAGGTTGTGAAAAGGGTGGTAAGTACAGGAAATACAAAAAAGTTTTTGGAAGTCGCCGTAAATGGTACAAGAAAATGTTATTATCCTTTAATTTGCGGGACAAACCAGCTCGCAATGGAGAAAGTTGGATGTTGAAGGTAAATATGTGAGAGTCAAATCTACCACGCTTGCTATTTGAATTAATATATCACAGAAGACCCTGTCTATCGACCTCTCATCTAGATTGCCTAAGTCATATAAAAGTAACCAAAAATCAGCACCTCCTATTATCTATACTTGTACATAAATCCAATTATCTAGAAGTAATTAAAAACTTCTATGGAAAATGATATTTTAACACTGTTTTTATATATACCTCCATTTGACACCGTGACATGACAAAAAAAAGAATATTTTAAATAGTTATGGGATCCACATAATTATGAAACTCTTTTAAAATGTATGACAGTCGCATCGAAGTGGTTTCCTATGTTGTGGAAGTAATTCCAGTAAATTATGAAGCTCTTTTAAAATGTATGACACTCACATCTAGATAATTTTCTCTGTTTTGGTATGTGGTTTGCTGAGAAAGACTTTTAAACTCATATTACAAATATGGAAAGTAGGAATCCTATGCGTTTATGTTGCTCTTGTTTTGAAAAAATATAACTCTCATTTTAAAATGTATGACAGTCGCGTCCAGGTGGTTTTTCTTGTTTTGATACGTGATTTATTGATAAGTACTCTTGAACTCGTCTAACAGATATGGAAAGTAAGAACCTCATGCGTTCATGTATCCTCTCATTTTGAATACAGTCATAATGTTATGTAAAGAAGCATGTCCTTCCATTTGTGATCCAATAAAGTTAAAGTATAAGTACTTCAAGGAAATTATGAAGCTTCCTTAAAATGTATGACACCCACGTTTAGGTAGTTTCTTCTATTTTGGTATGTGGTTTGCTAAGAAAGACTTTTGAACTCATGTAACAAATATGGAAAGTAGAAACCTCATGGTTCATGTTGCTCTCATGTTGAAAAAAAATACAACTCTAATATTGTGTAAAGAAGTATGTTTTTCCATTTGTGATCAAACAAGATTAAAGTAAAAGTACTTTCAAAAAATTATGAAGCTCTTCTAAAAGCGTCAAAGTGGTTTCTCCTGTTTTGATATGTAGTTTGTTGATAAGTACTTTTAAAACCCAAGTGAGAAACGGAAAGCATATATGAACGTAGCACACATAAGTGAATAAATATTTAAATGTTTTTTACCACATAACAATGTCAAATGGGCATAATGACATGTAAGGATGTCAATGTATCACGATCCAACTTATATTTATATGGAAAATGATAGTTTGACACTACTGTTCAGAAAAAACTTCCGCTTGAAACTGTTTTTTATTAATAAAATATTATATATTAATAAAATAATAATATATGTTATTGTTAAATGGGTGTGAAATGTGAACGGTGTTAAAATAACACCACCTTGCTTACACAAATAATAAACATCTCAATCAACCATCACTGAGAATTAAAATCCAGTCATAGAATCCCCTAGAAAATAATAACATAAATGCCAGTTTGGATAGACAAGTGTAAAGGTACAACTCTAGGCTATAAATACAACTTAGAATAAAAAAGAAATACATATTTACCATAGCTTTATTAAGGCTTTCAAAAGATAGGAAAGTTGTCTTTCCATCAATGTCTAAGCTACTTTTTGAACGATTGTCAAAACTAGAATATATTAAGCTTGACCATCGCAGAACTAACTCGAGATTTGGAGAAGCAGTGTGT
>Ga0099825_1007408_pt1 | contig 13368 bp, 11 predicted proteins | sample SiratroredBW_FD_76838 | JGI IMG/M metagenome (GOLD analysis project Ga0099825, IMG submission 76838) | Root nodule microbial communities of legume samples collected from California, USA - Siratro red BW | ecosystem: Host-associated > Plants > Roots > Nodule | place: USA: California | collected... | reverse complement strand
TTATAAATATAATTTATATATATATATATATATATATATATATATATATATATTAACATGTTAAATTTATAAACATTTTAGAAAAGTTTTCATAATAAACTATTAGTTAGATATTCAATACATTTATCTATTCGTTTATTTTGAAAATCGTTAATAAATATTTTATAAGTCTTTTGTTAAAAAATCAATAACTAATAAATTATTTCTCAGATCAAAGTAGAATACATTACCATGTTCATAAAAATACATAAAGTCAATCCTACTTCATATAGTATATAAAATGAGTCTTGATTATCCTTTTATCTCCTTTTTATATTGAACACAATTATTTTATAATATTAAGTCATTTATATCTTCTTTTTGAACTGCACAATGTTACTTTGATTGAAACTGAAAATTTGTTTGAATCTACAAAGAAACTCACACTAGAGACAATAATATTAATCATCCAACTAGAGAATAACTTTATATAATGAATATTTCAAATAAAATTTGTTAAACTTTAGGAAAGAAAGAAACATTGAAGGGAGAAGAAAAAGGAGTCAATACAAGAAATATAGAAGGTTTAATATTCTCTAAAACAAAGATATGATATGAGAATAAATAAAATTTTCATGAATATTATATATATATATATATATATATATATATATATATATATATAATTTAGATATTTTTGATTGTATAGAATCAACTCCTTATTTTATAATTATAAGAATATTTTTTATATAAAATCAATTCTTTACTTTTGTAATTATAATATCTTTTTTAATGTTAGAGCATATAAGTCATATGTCAAAGTTATTACAAATATAATCCGTCATCAGTCATCTTAAAGACTTGATAAATATATCTATTAAACTATTTATTAGATTTAATAAATCTAGTGGTGATATTTTCAAACACTAATTTTTTTCGTTATGAAGTAACATTCTACCTCATTATGTTTTGATTTATCTAAAAAAACCAAATTAGAAATAATGTATAACTGATTGTGATTTACAAGGATTAGACGTAATATATTATACAAAGCTATATATATGTATATAATATTGTATGATGAAAATAATTGTGTATATTCATTTCCATGTATCTTAATAGTTTGTTCAAAATTATTTTACTTTATATCTACAACTTTTTTATTATTATTATATTATAACTCTGTAGTGGAAGAATTTATGTTTTCTTTTAGATTTTAGTCATGATGACATTTAATAACTATCACTTGAAAAGTTCTACCCTGTCATATTACTACAAAGAGAGAGGTTAAAATCTTCATATAATAAGAGAAATAATCAGTGTGACTCTCGGTGAAAAATTATTATTATTATATCAATAAGGAGACTACTATCACAAAAGGAATAAGATAATTAAGAAAACATAATATGTAGAAGGACGTTTAGTTTGAATTAAGAAGAAGAGACATATAATCAAACTGAAGATCATGGATAGAGAAAATGAGACGCTCGGAAGAACATTTATGAACAACAAAGTTCCAAAATAAGTCAAAAGAATGATGGAGGACAAAGATAGGTTTATATAAATATTTAATGTGTATATAGTAGGAAGAAATCCATTCTTTCACGACACATGCATAATAACACTCATAGAAAAGAAGAGTCATTAATGTTGAGTTCATCATTACCCACAAAAATTAATATTAAAAGTTTATGATACAATGATTGTTCATAAGTGCTACTTACAAATGGAACAAAAGTTGTATTAGGAAAAAAGTAGTTATTATATTCAAACACAACAAATTGTTACATTCTAAAGAATTCGTACTCTTGAATCAATGCATGTTTTCTGTCTCTTCTAACATTAATTATTCCTTCATGTGTTACTATAAGTGTTTCTTACATTTTTTTTGTTTAGTTAGATTTGTTAAATTCATTTAATCTAAATTAAATAAATGTGTCCAAAATTAATTACATTGTTCATAATTTGCATGTTTCACTTATTTTACAAAACAAAAGTTACACGGTTCAGTTATTTGATAGAAACAGAATTGACACTATACAAAGTTGCAAGGTTCAATTATTTGACAGAAACAAAATTTGCATTGTTTGGTTAACAAAAATTGGAGTTGCATTCATTGAAAATAACAACAAAGCCACTTCTTCGTTGAATCTGAGTTCAATGCAATGAACCGTCAAATTTTTCATTTTAAAAGGAAAGAGTGTTATAGCTTATAGGTTGCTGAGAATTACATTCGCAGGGAGCAATTCACATGGAAAGAATTACATTCACAAAGAGTAATTCACAAGGAAAGTAGTACAATTTCATAGAGAGTGATTCACACAAAAAGCGAAATGATTTCATAGAGTGCAGAAATATACAGAATGGTTCCACAAGAAAGCAATCCAAAAAGCATTACATAAGCAAAAGTAAGAGTAAGAAAGTAATTTTGGAGGCTTCAAGAGGTACGTAAGTATGTATTGATTTAGGGCTTGGCTTCCACTATTGGTTTAGGGCATGGTCTGAGAGCCTTTTCCGAAAGCCTTACTCAAATGCATGTTCGAGAGCCTTTTTCAAAAGCCTTGGCTGAATGTATTGTCTGATAGCCTTTTCTGACAATCATTCGAAAGCAATTGTTGCCATGGGCACGATTCCAAATGCCTCTCTATTACCCTTTTCCTCCATGTACTACTTTGCATGAAAATCCTACATCTAAAAAATAGATAAATCGGAAAACAAAAAGAGAAAACCAAACAAAATCAAGAAAATATAAAAACACAGAATGGAAGAAATAAAGAAGAAAACAAAAATGAAAAATGAAAAGAAGAGAGGAAGGCAATGTTGTCGATGCAAGAGCACGTAGCACTACCAATACGTTGTGAGAACCACCACTCCGCTATAAGTATAACCTAATTCCTGCCATAGCCACGGGTTCCTGGTATATCTCCTTCGTTTGCCATCCAGCTTTCGTTACAACTATTTCCTCATCTTGGCCGCCGTAGCCGATGGCCACATCATCATCATTAAGAATGACAGTTTCATCTCCACACATGACATAACTCAGAACCGAATGCGTTAAACCAAGAACTGAATGAGTATAATCTAGAACCGAATGCCTATAACCTAGAACTGAATGAGTTTAATCCAAAGCTGAATGCCTTTAACCCAAAACCGAATGAGTAGAATCCAAAATCGAATGCGTTTAATACAAAATCAAATAACCTTTACTGAATGCCTTGAAAACCTTTACCGAATTACCTAAACCTAATAGCGAATTACCTAAACCAAAACCGAATTACCTAAGCCAATGCCGAATGACCTGAGTCCAAAACTGAATGACCTAAGCTGAAAGCCTTACTTGAAAGCCTTTATCGAATGTCTTAAGCCTTCACCAATGAACTAACCTAAAACTTAATGCATTGCCTAAATGCATTAGCCGAATGCATTATCTAAATGATCTAACCCAAAACCAAATGCATTTTTCAAAAGCGTTAGCCGAATGCATGGTTGAGAGCCTTTTTTGAAAGCCTTACTCAAATGCATGGCCCGAGAGCCTTTTTTCCGAAAGCCTTAACCGAATGCATTGTCCGATAGCCTTTTCCGAAAGCCTTAGCCAAATGCATGGTCCAACAACCTTTTGTGAAAGCTTTTTCCAAAAGCCTTTTCCGAATGATATTTCCGAAAGCCATCTCGGATTACCTTTGGTCGAATTCCTTTTCTCAATTGTTGTCTTAAAATTCTATATCTATGGATTTTTTAATATTTATTTTTGTTAAAGAATCTAAAAAAATTCACAAAAATATAAAAAATACAAAATTTTCAAAAAATTTAAAAATATTAAACACCAAATAAACAATTTTCTTCTAAAACTAGGTGAGCCCCCGTTTCCCAACATGGATGGAAATATGTAGGAGTAAGGTCCATCCTTGTCAGTTCTCCTTTATTTAATTTTTTTGTTTTTTTACTTGCATTTTTATTTCTATTTTGAGAATAAAATAAACATTTTATAAAACCGCAGTAATTTTACTCATTTAAATAAAGGTATTGTCTTAAAACATTATGAAAATACTAATACCTTCTCTATTCATAACCGATTCATAAATCCAATTTCAAATTTGCTAACCATATTTTTTATTTTTATTTTTTATAGTTTTCATAATAAACTATGACAATAATTCTATCTCTATTTATTTTCAAAATTCATATTTTTTTTTTCTTTTAGATTGTCGTCCTACAAACCCGATTGCAACAAATCTGTATCAGGACCTTCATTTGAAACTATTCGTATTAAACTTATGATTGTGAAAAATCCAATCTTTTTAAGAGAAGATGTATGTGAATATATCAATGGCCTGATCGTTTAGTAATTGTGTGCATATATTTACTATTCTGTTTTAGTAATAATAACAAAAACATTCTTTCTTCTTTATTTCTTTTTCTTTGTTTCCCTTCTCTCTGTCTAACATTAAATACTTTTCTTTTTTAAGGTTTTATATTTCACTAAGGAGGATGAAGCTTTGTCTATAATAACTATACATATTAATATATGGAATGGGGTTTTGTCTGATTGAATTTTCTGAAGTAGAATAAACCATATTTATATGATACAACTTTATTAAAATGATGTGTCACAAAAAACATGTCATAGAATATTTTATATAAACTAATAAAAACTAGCAAATAAATAACAAAATTAACAATTTATAAAATCAACCTTGTTATTCGTTTTCTTTTACTTGAAAGATACAGCAAAACTTTATTTTACAAATTATTATTAGAAGTATAATTCAGAAAAAAATCTATCTCTCCCGTTATTTAGTTTTTGTCTTAAGTTGTTTTACACAAGAAGAAAAAAACTAATAAACAGGTGAAAGTGAACAATAATTCCACAAAATTAATCTTATTACTGCTAATAAATTTAAAATTTAAAATGGTATATAAAGATACAAGTAGAAAACATATATAATATTATATTGAAAAATAAAATAACAATTAGTTTGAGACTTATTTGTTCGTACATGATCATTACTGTGGGATAAAAGAATTATAAATAATATTACATAGAATTGAAATAATACTTAGCAACTTGTTTGTCGTTCTTCTTACATAGAATATTTATTTGTTGTCAATTTGAGAGAATAATGTATCTAACAGATTTATTTCTGGAATACAAATGAGACAATCGTGGAAATTCCTAAAGGTTTCTACAGCACATGGAGTAATGAACTGGGCAAATCAGTGATGCTTGAGAATGAGTATATTTTTCCAGAGGACATTGAAGACTTTCTAGAATCCAATGCTCCTCGTTCGGATACTCCCCGGCAAGTGCACCTCATCTGCCGTCTCATTCTGCCTACACACATAACCAATTTACAGCATAATTATTAAAACTAATTGACATGCTTTACGACAATAATCATAGTTTTCATGTAATTTTAAGAAAATATTATGAAACTATTAAACCTGACTCAAATGAAATTAAACTATTGAACTAAATTTACTGTAACGATATTCAAGCTAGTAAAGATTACTATTAGGATTAATTAGAAAAGAGATATTATATATAATACCTTTGGTAATTCCTTGATTTGATTTAGAGTAATATCATCTACTCTCACAAAAGCATCTTCATCTTCTTCATCTATATCAACGTCCTCCATTTCTTAAAATTCTAAATCTTCAAAGATAGTTCATAGGACTATCTTTGCTTTCAGTGAAAAATGAATAGAAAACTCTTCAAGTTTAAGCTATATATAGTTGTATAATGAGATGGATATGAAAAGACAAGAAGAAGGAATTATTATGAACTAAAGATATTTAATTATGTTTTTAATTGAATAATTAATTATTTTAAAAATTAAAAAAAGCAATTAATGTTTAATAAATTAAATCTTTAAAAAGAATTAAGAAATAAAACTTAGAGGATATTTTTTATAAAAGAAATTTTTTAATTTTCATGAATTCCAATATGACAATATTTATTTATCGTGTTTACTTATTATTCTAAAAAATAACATTTCAAGAAAGATCGAGTATGTCTTTTTACTGATTTTTTTATTAACTTTCTTATTTCTTGTAATTTATATTATATATTATTTTTATTTTTTATTTGTTTAATAATCTTATATTATTTAAGAATGGAGAACAAGGTTAATTCAAATATATATTTCTTTTTTAACCGAGAGAGATTTTTTTTAAAAATAAAATTGTAATATAGTTTAAGTACTAAAGTCAATAATTCATTAGTCATCCATTCAGAAACATGAAGAATGAAGAATGTTTGTTTTCTTAAATCTACTGTCACATTATTTAAAAGTTGAAGTCATAGATAATTCTAATACATTTCTTTTTCCTCAACCCTTTATGTGGTCCTTTTAAGACAGAATCATGATCTCAAACAATACCTTATATATTATAATTAACTGTAGTGATATATACAATTGTTAAGTAGACCTAACATAGCATTCAATATAAATTAAATGCATTTATTAATATTATCTAATATATTAAATATATATACTGGTAACACTAATTATATTATCTTAATAAAACATTAAATATAATTAAATGCATTTATTAATATTATCTAATAAATTAAATATATGCACTGGATAACATTAACTATATTATCTTAATAAAGCATTCAATATAAATTAAATGCATTTATTAATATTATCTAATATATTAAATTTGTACGCCGGGTAACATTAATTACATTATCTCAGTAAAGCATTAAATATAAATTAAATGCATTTATTAATATTATCTAATAAATTAAATATATGCACTGGGTAACATTAATTATATTATCTTAATAAAGCATTAAATATAAATTAAATGCATTTATTAATATTATCTAATATATTAAATATATGCACTGGGTAATAAAAATTATATTTAATAAATATAATAGTTTATTTTTTGATGATTAAATAAATAAGTGCGTAATAATTTTTTTTCAATGAATACTGGTCCACTAGTGTTATCATATTTTTCATTGGATTAAGGATCTCTCTAAATGTAGATATAAGTAAAGTTTAATTGTTTATGCAAGATATTTAACGTAGGTAGTGTCCGAAATATTTAATAGTGATTTAAAATATAACCAATTATATCCAACCCCCATATTATAATTTTAATTTATTTTATAATATATATATATATATATATATATATATATATATATATATATATATATATATTAACATGTTATAGAAAAAAATTCATAATGAACTATTAGTTAGATATTTAATACATTTATATAATAGTTTATTTCGAAAATCCTTGATAAATATTTTATAAGATTTTTTTTTAAAATAATCAATAATTGGTAAATTATTTCTCTAATAAAAGTGGAATACATTACCATCTCATGTTGATAAAAGTACATAGTCAGTTTTACTTTATATTAATATATAAAGTCTTGATTATCCTTTTATCTCCTTCTCGTATTGAACTTGTAGTATTAAGTCATTTATGACTTTCTTTTAAAGTATACAATGTTACCTTGATTGAAAAAGAGAATTTGTGTGAATCTGTTTGAATCTGATTACAAAGAAACTCATATTAGAGAATATAATATTAATCACTCATTTTACTAGAGAATAACTTTTTATAATGAATACTTCAAATAAAATTTGTTAACTTTAAGAAAGAAAGAAACATGGAACCGAAAAGAAAAAGCAATCAATACAATAAATAAGGAAGATTTAATATTCTCTAAAACAAAGATATAATACTAGAATAAATAAAAAATTTCATGAATATTATATATATATATATATCTATATATCTATATATATATATATATATATATATATATATATATATATATATATATATATTCGATGGTATAAAATCAACTCCTTATTTATATAATTATAACAATATTTCTTTTTATATAGAATCAATTCTATATTTTTGTAACTATAATAGCTTCCTCAATATTGGAGCCTATAAGTCATATGTGTCAAAGTTACTATAAATATAATCCATCATCAATCATCTTAAAGACTTGGTAAATATATGCTATTAAACTATTCATTAGATTTGATAAATTTAGTGGTGATATTTTCAAACACTAATTTTTTCCTTATGAAGTAATATTCTATCTCATTATGTATTGATTTCTCTAAAAAAAAACAAATTAGAAATAATGTATAAGTATGCGTGATTGTCATCCACAAGTACAAAGTTATATATATGTATATAATATTGTATGGTGAAAATAAATTTGTATATTCATTTCTATCTTAATAGTTGTGTTTAAATTTATTTTACTTTATATCTACAACTTTATTATTATTATTCTTATTATTATTCTTATTATTATTATTATTATTATTATTATTATTATTATTATTATTATTATTATAACTTTGGTCCAAGAATTTAAGGTTTTTTAGGTTTTAGTCATGATGACATGTTTAATAACTATCACTTGAAAAATTCTTCTCTGTCATATTAATACAAAGAGGAGGGGCTAAATTCTTCGTATAAGGAAAATAATCAATGTGGTGAAAAATTTTCTCGTTTTATCAATAAGGGGACAACCATCAGAAGTGGAATTAGAGAACAAAGAAAACATAATGGTAGAAGCCCATATAGTTTGAATTAAGAAGAGACTTACAACCAAATTGAGGAACACGGGTAGATAAAATGAGACACTGATGAAGGAAGAATATTTATGAACAACAAGGTTTCAATATAAGCACAAAAGAATGATGGAGGACAAAGATAACTTTATATAAACATTTAATGTGTATAGTACGAAGAATTCCATTCTTTCACTATATATGCACAATGATATCGTAGAAAAGAAGAGTCATTAATGATGTGTTCATGATTGTTCATAAAAATGGAACAAAAATTGTATTAGGGAAAAAATAATTATTATATTCAAACACAACAAATTGTTACATTCTAAAGATTTCATACTATTGAATCAAAGCATGCTTTTTAGCTTTTTTAACGTTAGTTGTTACTTCATGTGTTATTGTAAGTGTTTCTCACATTTTCTTTGTTGAGTTGCACTAAGACATTGTAAAGAATTCATGAACATTTAGTTACACTCTTAAAAAAATGAAAATAGGTCAAATTGATCGTTTTAAATGTTCTTAATTATGTTTTCTAAAGTATCGTAGATTTATCTTAGATTGAACAAAACATTCAATTCTTAGAAGATTTGAAAAATATGTTTAAAAACTTATTCAGGTCTATTTAATCGATTACGTAATTTGTTAATCAATTATTCTAAAAGGAAGGTAAACACATAATAAAAAAATGTTATTTATTTTAATCAATTACTTCACTAGTTAATTTATTATTTGTCTTCTCATTTTTTTAAAACAATTAAGAACATGTTGATCGATTAATTCAATTATTTATTATATTTTAATCCATTATCAAAACTAATAATAATCAATCCCCGATAGTTATGATTGAATGATTGAATAATATATTGTTGTTGTTTCTATATTTTTCTGTATTGTTTTAATATTTGGGAAAGTTCGAAGCTTATATACATGGCATAGTTGTTGAAATTTGATTGTGCGCAGTGATGTGGATTTGTGAGATTGAGATGACATAGATCGGTAAAATTTTAATTAAATGAATGTGTAATATAAAAAGATAATGAATATGTAAAAATGAGGAACTATTGTTATCTGAAATCGTAGAGTTATATATAGATGGTTACAAACATGCACTAGGATGTAGAGTCCAAATAATCTTATAAGCCTAAGGGCATGGAGGATAGTGAAAGATTGTTGTGGGGTTGGTGTAATGATATGTCAAAAACATTAAATTAAGACTATCAATCCATTCACTGATATTGTATCCATGCAATAAGATGACCAACCAAAGACTATAGCTACTATGTTAGATCTTCATGACTAGAGAGACATCTTGACAATATGATTAAGGTCTGATAGTACCTATTATAGATTATAGTGAGGTTAAAATTTAAACACTTGGATTGAATATGATGCCCAAATTGAATTGAATTTTATGTGTTGTGTTTGAACTTGTTGAATAAATTACTTAAAATAATATGTTATTATTTGATATTTGTAAAATTATTTTATTTTATTACATGTGTCACTTAAGTTACAATTATAATAAAAGTTTGTTTGTATGAAATTAATGTTAGTGTAAGTTAATTATAAATTATCTTATATAATAAATTGTTGTATTAATTTTTTTGTATGTTCTAATAGTATCGTGTATGGTGAGGATCTCTTATATTTATTTTTCATGAGTAGAGAAATTGTGTTTAAAGAATATAAGTGTAAAAATAATAATTTATTGAATTTTATAATTGGGTTAAATACTAGTAGCTCATTGATTAAGATGTTACTATAGTGCACTTTTGTGCTATATAATATAAGTTGCAATCTTTTGTGTTGTCTATCTTTATTTTTTAAACTTATAAGTTTCTTTGAATGCTTATGACTTTGTGATGTGTCTATTTGAAAAGGCTGTATCAATTTGAATGAAATATAGGAAAAGAGAAAATTTTCTAATGGTGATATCACGAGCAAGGTTTTTCTCTGAGACTTTCTTTACAGTTGCAAATGGCAAGTGGAGGATCCTTTGTTCTAACAATACCTCATTTTGATGGTGATATGACCATTAGTGTATTGCGATAAAATTTTCCTAAGTTCCATGTAATTGAAAATGGTGTGCCTAAAAATAGTGAAGTGTTCATTGATGAACAACAAAAGTAATTGGATGCACCAAAGTTAAAAGACTATAAAAAAAAACTATTTTTTCAAGCCATTGATTAGTCTATTATGAAAACCACTTTCATAAAATAAAAAATGTAAGGATATTTGGATTCAATGAAGAATAAGTAACAAGGATCTAGCAAGGGGACAAGAACTTAAAGCTCTTTTATGGTGAGTTTAAAACAATTTGAATGAAGTTTGGAAAATCAATCACAAAATACTTTGCGTGTGTGATGATGATTGTCAATGAGATGCACATATATGGTGATATAACTAAAGAAACAAATGTTGTAAAGAAAATACTTCGATCTTTCAGACAAAAATTTAATTTTGTTGTATGTGCTATCAAAGAATCGAAATACATTGACACTCTCACACTTGATGAATTGCAACATTCATTATTGGTGTTGGAACAAAAGATTAAACAACTAGAAGTTGTGGAGAAAGTGTTGAAAGTTTCTACTAATACTCATTATAACAATTTCAGAGGACGGGGTAGAGCTAAAGGATGAGGAAGATTAGGAGCTAGAGACTTGAACAAGAGTCATAATGATCAATCTCAAGGCAGAGACAATTGGAAGGAGCATTACAAATCAAAGGTAAAATATTTTAAATGACATAAATTTGGTCATTATGTTTCTAAATATTATACCAATTCTTTTGTGACAAAGAAAAGGTGGAGAGGTTAAATCTAACATAAATGAAAGAAGTTGAGACGTGCTAATGACTATTCAAGGCGTAAAAAGTCAATATAGGTTGTAGTAACGATATAAGCAATAATACATCATTTTAATTTCTAAATGAAGAATTTCTGTCTACTATGAACTTTAGGGATTGCTATAGGGTGAAAGAGATAGTAAAAGGTAATATTAAAATAAAAACCAAAAATGATTTTGTTGAAACAATTTCTAATGTGTTATATGTTCCTAATTTGAAAAGTAATTTGTTAAGTGTTGGACAATTACAAAAAAAATGCTACATTATCACCATTAGTAAAGGTTCTTGTAAAATTTATGATCTTTTTTAGAGGTGTTGTTTTTGTAAAAGTGAGATCAAACCATCTTTTCCCTCTTCAGATTGAAAGCATTCAATCTAGTTTAATGGACAAAGGAAAAGATCTTTCTTGGCTTTAGCATTATGGTCATGGCACTTGCTTTTTAGAGGGCTAAAGTTCCTTAAACTGAAAGAAATGGTAACAAGTCTTCTAAAAATTTTTAGTGAACAACATGGAGAGAAAATAATGTTTTGGAACTTATGCATTCAGACTTATGTGGCCTAATAAAACCATTATCTAATGAAGATAAAAAATATTTTATTACTTTCATTAATGATTATTCTAGGAAAATATGAGTTTATTTTTTATAGGAGAAGTCACAAGTTTTTGGTGCATTTAAAACATTCAAAGCAAGAATTGAAAAGGAGTAGGGAGAGGCCATTAAAATTATCCAAACAGATCTTGGTGGAGAATACTGCTCAAATGAGTTTTATATTTTTTTATGAAGAACATGACATCATAATAGAGCTTACGACTGCTTATACACCATGAGAAAATGGTGTATCAAAGAGGAAAAATAGAACAATTATCAATAGGGCGAGAAGTTTGAAAGCACAAGGATGAGTTCCAAAGACATTCTGTAAATTGGAGTATTCACGTTTAAATAGAAATCCAAATTTTTGTGTGTGTAAAAATGAGGCTTGGAGTGGAAGAAGACTGGTCGTAGATTATTTCAAATTTTTTGGATGTGTTGCATGTACCCATATTCCAGATGAGAAGAGAAAAAATCCTGATGACAAACGAGAAACATGTATTTTTCTTAGTGTTAGATCAAAAGCTTACAAATTGTGCAATCCTACCAACATAAAAATTGTTATTAGTCATGATGTGGTGTTTAATGAGGATCATTTCTAGAATTCGATTTAAATTGTACGAATTTCTAGAATTCGATTTAAACTGTAGGAACAGCTGGCTCCAAAAGGGGGGGTTGAATGGAGCCTGAACTCAATTCGCTATAAATAGAAACGACCAACCAAGGCAAAAATATATAAGCACAGATAAAGCAATTTTATACTAGTTTACCCTAATCTCTTGGGCTACGTCCAGTTCTCCCTTGAACAAATCGTTCAAGAGGTTCCACTATTCAAAAAATAGTTACAATGAGTACACAAACCTCTCCAGGTTACAACGAGTACACAAACCTCTCCAGGTTATCACAAGTACACAAACCTCTACAGGTTATACCAGTCTCAATCTCCCCTTGAGATCAAGACAACTCAAGATTGAAATAAACATTCTTAAAAGAGATAACAATGAAAGCTCACAAGGGTTTATTTCACAATGGTGAAGAATTACACAATGGTTTTACACAACCCAAAACTCTAAATGCTCTCAATAGCAGATTGACAATAGACACTCAGTAGTAGATACACTAATTCCTTAATGTATTGTATGGTGTATTTCTCTTTTTGTTTCTCCTTGTTGTGTACTTCAACTTGAACTTGCTCCTCTATATGTAGCTTTCTAAAAACTAGCTGTTGGGATGCTTGAACAAATCAATCTTATCTTTCTGATGTATGGAGCTCAAACTGGAAATACTTCTCTAATTTTCATACTGCATTAAACTTGATTAAGTCTGTATCAGAAATAATTTAATATAACATAGAGAAATTATATCTGGGATACTCA
>Ga0099825_1007407_pt1 | contig 13368 bp, 6 predicted proteins | sample SiratroredBW_FD_76838 | JGI IMG/M metagenome (GOLD analysis project Ga0099825, IMG submission 76838) | Root nodule microbial communities of legume samples collected from California, USA - Siratro red BW | ecosystem: Host-associated > Plants > Roots > Nodule | place: USA: California | collected... | reverse complement strand
TTTTATATATATATATTTATATATATATAAAAAAATATATATTTTTTTATATATATATATATATATATATATATATATATATATATATATATATATATATATATATATATATAATAAACATCATAACGAACAAGTTATTATTATATTTTATAATACTGTATTGTAGTTTGCGGTTAAAATAATATTTACTTTCAAACCTTAATTTTTGTTTTCCTCTCTAAATAGGTAAAGATGAATTAATCCTAATCTCTAATCTATGAAAGTCGCAAATCCTTGTTCTTCAAATCTACCACGCTTGATTTCGTTACCAGAGGAGAAACTTTACTAACATCTCATTTCATGATTAACCATTTTGTTTTTTCATAGGGAGGTTCCTGTGATGACTACTTGTCACATCTAATGTGTTGCTATTGTGCAATGGTTCAAGAATGGCGTGAGCTTCAGCTATTTTGGAGGTAGGTTCACCGAAACTTACCCAACAAAATTCACAATTTCATTTTAAATATTATTTCTTTTACTTATTCCAAATAGATGCAAAGTTGTTTGGTTAAAAACTTCAATTTTTTCTTGAAAATGATTAATAAAACTGATTCTAAACAGGTATGCCTGCCATAATTACTGATCATCAACCACTTCTCCAGATTGTCAAGAAAGAAGCACATGGAGCCATGAATTTTCCATGTTTCTCTTTTTCCTAAATATATTAAATTAGTGCACTTGAAGTCATTACATGAAAATTAGAAGACTCGTTTTCGTTTATAGCAAATCAAGCTAAATAATTATTTATCTTATTTTATTTATATTTTTAAATTATTTTTGTTTTTATTCTTACATAGAGGATTTTTAGGTCTTAACTGTAGTCTTCTATCACTTTTAGTTACTTCTTAATCTCCAATAAGATATAGAAGAATACCTGTTCTCAGATGTCTGAATAACAATTTTCAGGATTCATATCTCATTTTTGGTATATTCATATTGTATTTATAAGAGTCAAAAGGGACGATTGTTGTATAATTGGATGAAGCTACAAGTTTACTATCAACAGTAATTGTCTAGTAAGCTAGCATTTTTACCGTATATTTTAATCGAACAAGTGTTGTTCAATACCGCTTAGTATTTAGACTCGCCTTTTAATTTATTTATTACTATAAAGTATTTAAATTTTTTTCATGATAATATTCTTAATATCTTAACTTAGAGTTATTACTCTTTTCATTATCCTACAAATCTGTCTTAGTAATCTCTGTGAACACTCAATTCTCTTTAATTCTCTTTGAGAGCCAAGAAAAAGAAAATTAAAAGGTAAATAAATATATCGGTAATATGAAAAGGGAAAAGTAAAATTAATACAGAATGTAACCATGTAAGTAAATGTTTGTAAAGTATGATAGTGGTGATTGTTTTTTTAAATGATCGAAATGGACATTATTTTTTTGCATTTGGGTAAATAGTATTTATTTCATAAAGAAGTTGTATTTCTAATACAACTTTAATTTTTTCATTAAGAACGTGTGTGTATAATTTTATTTATTTTAATTATTTTAACGAGTACATGTAAAAGTTGTACTTATATTATATATATATATATATATATATATATATATATATATATATATATTTTAATTTTTAAGAATTAATTAAAATGTAATCTTGTTTATAAGCACAATTTTAGTTTTTTTATATATAAAATTATAGTTACAAACACGCTTTTATTTATTTTTATTCTGTATTTAAATTTTGATAATTTAAGAATTGTATTTAATTTTTAATTTGCTTATATTAAAGGTGTATTCTTTTTAAATGTCGATTTTAAAATAAACTTAAATATCAAAAAGTTCATTCTATCCAAATAATTCGCTAAAAGTATCTATAAAGTAAATATAGGTGATATATTGTTTTTTTAAAATACACTTTTAATTTAAATAAAATAATAAATCAATAAAATTATTAAATTTTAAAAATTAAAAAATAATTTTAATTTAACAGGACTTTAGTATAAATGAAATAATCTATAGTTGTGTTAGAATGTAAAGGAGTAAAAATAAATTTAAATTATAAGAAAAATTATAAGTTACAAAATCTTTCTTTTAAATATTTAAAAGTAATTTTATATTGCCAAGGAGTTCTTAAAAAATGTTCAAACCATAATTTATTTATTAAAATGTGTTTAATTCTTAAAAATATTTAAAATTAAAATGGAAACTTTCTATTTCAAATTTAAAATTAGATTTGGTAGGGTAAAATTGAAATTTTAATTTATGTAAAGATAGAGTTTAAATTTTACGGGGTGCAGAATGCAGTGCCCTTCGCTGAACGAATACACGGAATACGGGCCATTCTGAAAAAAAAATATGGGCCATGAAGCCCATGAGCCAGAACTCAACCACAAATTAGGGTTTTGTGAACAACCCTCTCCATAAGTGCCGCAGCTACGCCTTCAGTTCTTCAGTTTAGTGCCGTAGCAGTGGAGCACTAGTTTCCTTTGCAATTCCAAAATGGTTCGTATCCTCTCTCTATTCTTCTTTATGATTTTTATGCATTGTCATTCTCATCTTCATATTAGGTTTCGATCTGTTTCATAGTCTTCTATGTTTTCTGTTCTTATGAAATTTTCATCTTAGCGAAATGGCTAGTTTTAATCCACCTTGTGTCATATTTTAACGCAATGGGTTTTGCCTTTGAATTCTGTACACTGGGTTTTTAAGATTTTACTCTGTGCTGCACCGTATTTATCCAAATCAACTGTAGGAAGTTTAGGCTGTAATATGATATTTTATTTGGGGATCCATTGATATACCCCTAAGTTTTATTTATTTAATTTGAGGTTTTCTGTTTGTCCCTTTTGGTATGTGTTTTGAGTTTTTAACTTTGGTGCTTGTGGCTGTTCCAGGCTAGGGGATTGAAGAAACATTTGAAGAGACTCAATGCTCCCAAGCATTGGATGCTTGACAAACTGGGTGGTGCATTTGTAAGTGAAAGTTTCTTCATCATTTGATCAGTTAAGGGAAAATTTTTAGAAACTGATGTGTGCCTTTTCTTTCCTGTATAGGCGCCCAAACCCTCATCTGGACCCCACAAATCGAGGGAGTGCCTTCCCCTCATACTCATCCTGCGAAACAGGTTGAAGTATGCTCTGACCTACCGTGAAGTCATAGCTATTCTGATGCAGCGACATGTTCTTGTTGATGGCAAAGTTAGGACAGACAAGACATACCCTTCTGGTTTCATGGGTATGTTTCTGGCATGCTAATTGTTCGAATAAATTTATCAGGCTAAATTTATGCAGTATTGTATTTTGGGGTTGAGGGTGTAGGGGTTAATAACATGCTATTGTGTATGACAGTTAAATTGATGTTTTATGAGTATGCATTATTTAGTGAAATCTCTGTACCAGGATGTTGAAACACATAAAAAATATATTCCTGTTGTTGATAGGTAGTAAAGTATTTACTGAATTAACGAGATTCATGCTCTTTAGATGAATGTTGAATACACCCTGACTCTCTGTTTGATTTGCAAATACTGTCAATGTTTACCAGTATAATTCTTTTGTTTTGGCTGTAGCCATGATTTCATTTCAATTTCATATCTCTTTGCAGATGTTGTATCCATTCCTAAAACAAACGAGAACTTCCGCCTGCTCTATGACACCAAAGGGCGATTCCGTCTTCATTCTGTCAGGGATGATGAGGCAAAGGTACTTTTTATAGGGTTATTTTGAATATATTTATTCTATTGTTATTTTGAATATTGTTTATTCGTTAGCAACCTATTTTCCATTATACAGTTAATATATAATGAGTAATATAGAAGACTGGCTTCACTGTTTTACGGTCTTGCATATTATGCAGACTAAGAAATCTGTTGATGCTAATCAACCTATGAATGTCGATTTCAGAACTTGCTTAGTTAATTGTTTGCATTTTGTTACAAATTTTCTTATATATTAATGGTTATGGTTTAATGCGTATTCCTCCTTGTATGCTTGTATGTGTGTATATACCAGTTTAAGCTCTGCAAGGTTAGGTCGGTGCAGTTTGGCCAGAAAGGTATTCCATACCTGAACACCTATGATGGTCGTACCATCCGTTACCCTGACCCTCTCATCAGAGCCAATGACACCATTAAGCTGGATCTCGAGGAAAACAAGATCGTTGATTTTATCAAGTTTGATGTTGGGAACGTTGTTATGGTTACTGGAGGAAGAAACAGGGGGCGTGTTGGAGTTATTAAGAACAGGGAGAAGCATAAGGGTAGCTTTGAGACAATTCACGTTCAGGATGCCACTGGACATGAATTTGCTACTCGTATGGGAAACGTGTTCACTATTGGTAAGGGCACAAAGCCTTGGGTATCACTTCCTAAGGGTAAGGGTATTAAGCTATCCATCATTGAGGAAGCTAGAAAAAGGATTGCCGCTCAGCAAGCAACTGCTGCTTAAATCCCCCTTCTGAATTAATAGACTTTTGAGTATCTCGTAGTTTAATTCAATGGTTTTGGTTTTTAATTCCTTTTGTCCAAGAGATTTTTATCGTTGAATTTTGACTCTGGCACTATACAACTTTATTGTGGCTGTTATATTCATGGCTGTTATTTTCATTCTCTATTATTTGGCTTCTGGTAGCACAAAACCGCAGAATCAATTTTACCTGAGCAGAGTAATGGCGTAGTTGTAGTGGAGTGTTGTTGCTAGTGGAGTTGTAATGGCGTGCTTTTATTAAATGAATCTATGAATTATATTTAAAGGAAAATGCTTTTAAAATAAGTGTATGATGTTTATGTTAAGAGTTGTTGATATATCATCAGTAACTTTCAAATATTACAGATTGTTTTTCTGATACCGTAATTTTTATTCAAGAATATGTTGTTTCAAATGTTTAATACCCACTCAGTTTCTTAGAGAACTTGTTACAACATGCATATTCGCGTCTTTAGAATCCTAGGATTGTTTATAAAACCTTGTATTCATCGTTGCAGATGATAAATGTTTTCACTTTTAGAACGTGGGTACTGTTTTCTCATTTTGCAGTGTAATGTGTGTCGTTTGTGTGAATTTTATACAGTCAACGTGGGTATGAAGTAGGTCATAACAAATATTGGACCATATTTAGCCATTATTACAATTTCAAATTGTTCTGTATTGGGCAAATTATTCTCCTTTATTGAATATACAATATTACATTTATTTTGGTAAAATTTACGCTCTGATCATCTTGGTTAGTTTGTATTACATATTTTTGTCTTTTATATTAAAATGATGATAATAGTTTGATCTAACATTTTATCATCCAAATTTATAAAGACTAAAAGTGATTAAAAACAATGTATATAATAACTAAAAAAATAGTTTGTATAATGATAATTGCATTAAAATGTTCACTTAATTTATTATATGTCATTATTTTAGAAAAAAAATTGTAGAGTTGTGCTCAATTTTATCATATGCCAATATTTATTTTTTATAAAAACTAATATATATTCAAATTAAAAACAAAATTATAATAAAAATAAACGTAGGTATGAAGTTATTATTTGATAATGTTATTAATGAAATATTTATATAGTATATAAATATAATAATATTTTTATCAAATTGATATTAGTATAATTATTAGCATTAATATCTTACGTATAATTTGTTATTAAATAGTTTTTAATAATTCTATTTTTATATTTTGATTAGAATGTATGCTAAATATTTTTTAATTTATTATTAAAAGTGTTAAATTAAATGGAGCAAAGTATTATTAATATAAGAGGAAATAGTCAGTGTACCACTCATACACAATATGGAAGAAATGTGTATTTTATTTTACTTTTTTATCTCGAAAATGTATTTATTTATTTTATCCTCCCTTTGTGAAAATGGAAAAAAGAAATAAGAGTGACTTTTCATTTATGTTTTTTAAGAAAGAGTGAAAGATTTTTTTTTTTTAAAATTGGAATGAGAGGGAAAAAGAAAATAAAAGAAAGAGCGAAAGAAAAAGGAGTGTTTGAGGCCTGCAGCTACATTTGAGTTGGGTGAGTCAAAAAAGACGTGAGAGTAAGAGAAGAAAAAAATGAGAAAATTTGAAGTGAATGTGGATGGTACACTTATGTCGGCAACGGTCACACTGTAGGACTCTGAGGTGACCATTTTCTTTCAGTTAGCTTTTTTGTTCACAAATTTGATGTGAAGGCATGGTTGGTGATTGACATAGGTGAAGAAGTCACAAGACGACAATTGCGGAAATGCTTCATTGAGTTAAATTTTCATGCATTTGTCTTCCTTAATAGAGAAACTAACGTGACAAAAATATAATCGTGGAGGGAAAGGAGGAAAAAAAGATACTACCAGAATTCAGTTCCGACTTCAATATTTGTTACTATTTCTTCATCGCTCGATTTATTTTTAATCATTTTTTTCTCAATTCATCTGATTAATTTTTGTTTTATCATGAATTTACATTATTTTTTTTTTATACTTTTATAACCCTCCATTAATGTTTTAATATAAACCAAAGTAATAATATAAAACTTAAAACGGGAAACGGTTGCAAGCACGCAACACTTTAAAATGTAAACCACGTAATCAATAAATTTATATTAAAAGTGGAGAGAATTAAAAAGGAACAACCTCTTATCGGTGGATAGCGCGAGATAGAGGCGAAATTAACAAGTAAAAACAATGTTACCCATACTGAAGAAAATGACAATATTACAAAACTACACAACAAAAACTACTTATCTCAATAAAATAAATAATGACATTGAATTAGTTATACAATGTAAATGTGTTGAAAATAGTAAATCTAATTTTCATTATTATATGGTGAGATTTATTACATAAATTGCCTTTAGTTTAGGGAGCATATTTTGAAAGAAAGTTCTTTTTGCCCTGGTCAAACAGTAAATAAACAACAAAACATGGATGTGTTTAAAACAGTTCTCATTTATTTTTATTCATCCGTAGTTTCAGTTCCACCTTCACGCACAAGACTCGAAATTCACTAGATAAGATGATACACATGGTAACAAGACTAGAAAGGGGGAAAAACAGTAATCATCAAGCTGCAGCTCCCTCGTGGAGGAGCATCTGATCAAAGTGCCACACACCTGAAAGTTCATCCAGGAAAACAAATAAGATATAACGATACCTTTCTTTGATCATTGGAACAAAAACTCGGTGAAGTAAAAAATGCAAATACCAGAGTTTGAAATTCTTACCATGTCCTTTGCCAACTCTTCTGAGCTGAGCAACATACTCAGATATTCTTTTGATGGATTCCACCTAAGAAAGAAACCATTAAAGATTAGACTTATTTTGCCAAATGCAAATGCATAAAACACATAAAAATGTACAATATCTCACTATTTGAGAAATTTAGTTGCAACACCAAATTTACACTGCATTTATACCTGTTCACCCAGAAATTCGCTTTCGATGAAGTCGGCCAACTGCACGTCACCGTTCTTCGTGGCAACCTGACAATACATGCATCAAGTTCAAAGTAAGGGACTTCCATGTTTAACAAATCATTATCAACATAAACAAGACCAATGAAACAAAGCAGCAAAACCAGAACTAGGATCCAGTAAAAGGTGGCTTACACTGTGCAAGTGAAGGAGCTTTTCGTTCGTTAGCTTCTCTAATGACAGAGCCAGTTCCATGGCTGAAACAAGAGGAAAACAAGACATCTTTAACTCTGACAAATAATGAATACAGTGGAGAACTTCAAGAGGAAAAGCCGAAAGAAGTTAAAAAATATCGAACAAGTTGACGTGTGTTTATTTGTGTTTACCATTTTCGTAATAGATATTGTATCTCTCAATAGTAATAATATACAAATGTGCCATCCAATCCGGATTTGATTTAATCTAAATAACATAGTGGCTAGAGCAAACTAGCTAGTGATTAGGTCTATCCGTAAATACCTGAGAAAATAAAAAAAAGTTCTATAAGATAACTTCTATAAATTAATTTAATTAGAATAAATTAATTCAACATTTTAATTTGTAGAAAAACACATTTTGTTGTTTCTTCTTATTTTTATTTCATTTTAATATGTAGAAAAACACTTTCCTGTGTATAACATGCTATGTTTATGAAGTATAAATAAATACATATTATTATAATTCAGTCCTGATACCTCCTGGTATCAAAAATAAAATTATAAATCGTGATATGAATTATATTTGTGAAATAAATAATTAAATATTATAAATGACGTGAATATCTCAAATGCAACAATTTAAATTAGAATTGACAAAAGAACTCAACCACAACTCTCTTAGCTACGTGAAAAAGATAAAATAGAGACCAATAAAAATAGTGAATGATAAAATCCTAGTTTCATTCAAGCGAAAAATGAGAGGCTTGTGTTTAGTGACGCTCCTTAAATTCCTTTTCATATAAACTCCCATTCATATAACTTTACAATTTCATTGACAATAATTTATGAGTACATAAATAAATAAATAAAAAGTCTCACAACATTCATAGATGTATTGCATAATTACAAATCATTTGTGATTCATCATAAGATGCTAAGAATAGTATCAAATATGTACAGAGTCTTTCACGAACTATTATATCAACTAAGAATTTCAATTCTAGAGACGATCTCAAAACTTGTAAGATTTCAAGGATCAAAACCACAAATCACACGTCACACTTCAGATACAGATAAATAGAGAACAACACGGAAAAAGAGAGAAATCTATTTAGAACACACGATCTGAACTGAAAACACTAAAAAGAGAAATTATAAGGCCAGAAAACTAACCGTGCAGTGCATCCCCCTTATCTGCATGATCAAACTCAGAAAGAGGCATCACAATTGACTGCAACTTCACTTTTCCACCACGCTTGTTCTGAAAATGAATAAAACAAATACATCGCAACAACACAATCGAAATTCAGAGTTCAACATCAGCGTCAGTCTATAGGCCAAATTATGTAAAATAAGTCAAAGTAAAAAACCTGATACTCCATCAATTTCTCAGCATGCTCTCGTTCTTCGTCACTCGATTCCTTGAAAAACCTTTTCAAAACAATAATCAGTAATTGCAAATAATCACTCCTGATTAGTAGCAGTATCAAATAAAACGATAGATTACTAAAGTAACGAAACCGTTACTTACTTAGCAAGACCTCTCAGCGCAACGTTATCCCTATCGAAGTACGCAAACATAGCATGATATACATACGAAACATTATACTCCACACTGCATCCAAAAAAAGACAATCAGAACGATAAAATAACAAAAAAAATTGAAACCAGTGAGAAAGAGAGAGAGGAGCAACTTGATTTGTTCGTTAACGACGGCTTCAGATTCGTCGGCGTATTTTTGGCGAGCGAGAGAAGCTTGTGGAACGGTGGGAACGAGATCGAGTTCCTTCTTTACCTCCTCGAACGGTTCAAAAATCACGCCGGTTAGGGCGCGGTGGTTCGTGGATCCTTTCGCGGCGCGAACCACCAACCGACTCGCTTTGTTTACCTGAACGGGAACCGAACGCGAAGGTTCGGCGTTGGGGTTGAAAACGGAGAGTGACGAAGCAGCAGCGGTTCGGAGAAGCATTGTTTTGGTTCGGAATTCAGCGAAAGCGGAGATTTGAAAAACAGAGTAAGACGGAACGGAAAGGGTTTGTTTCGTTCAGTGGTGACACTGTGTCAATATTGTGAGCGGGTGGATAGAGATGGGTGTGTGAAAGTAAATGGAGAAGTTGGTGAAGTGAGAACCGTTGGATGGGACAAAACGTGGAGGGCTGAGATGCAAAGGTTGGATTGGGCGCGTGGCATGCTCGTGGTCTAGCTGGGTATCATTATTGTGTTGTCCCCTCGAAATATCTAGAATCAATGGTTTATCTCTAATCCTTTTTGGGCCCAGTTACAATTTTTTATTTGGAACTTTTTTTCGGCTGTCTTTTTCCAGCTGTATTTTTGTAGAAGATGACATGTATATCAAAATTATAATGAAATCATGTACCAAGAGCATATTATGAATTATTATATTAGAATTATTGAAATAGCTTACGTGTAATTTTTTCTACTATAACTTTGAGGAATTGTTTACTATAAGATTCTTTTCATGTAAAAAATCGTCATTTCTGAAAATATAATTATAATTCTTGAGAATAACTAAAATGTAAAATATTATAATTTGATCAAATTTATTTAAGATGGTCTTATTTAAAAACAAACTATATATATGAAAAATAGACTGGAATTTTTTGAAATCAATTTGACACAATATATGCAATTTTATAAAACTTATTCTTATAGTAGAAAACTCATTTGTTCATTATACATAAAAAAATAAAAAGTAAATTGAACTTGAATAAGCATCGTCCTTATTTCTCAATAATACCATAATATAATTCACTTACATATTCTTAAACCAAAAAATTACAAAAACAAATCACGTCTAATTCACTATAAAATAAACTTTATGAATCATCAACTATATTTTCAATGACATAGATAATTTACCATATTAAATATTTTTTTAAATTAATATTAAACATATCCCAAAAACATTAATGTATAATTTATTAAAATCAATACTAGAAATCATCTAAAATTTTAGCTAGAATCTACTTTACAATGTTTTATACACTACTTCCTTTTTACTTTAACTATCATGACATGTTTTAAACACCTAAAATAATATATTTTTTACGTGTATGAATCAATTCAAACTTAAAATGACTATTCCAAAATCCTACCTTCATTACCAACACAATATAATCAAAATTATCATAATTTTGTTCGGTTACAGTTAATCCAAAAAGTTATTATAAATCTAAAATAGAAATGTATTCTAATACCTCCACTTCAATACATAAATCAATATTGTAATTAATTTTTTCTCTCTTCCTAGAGGACCTTTGCAAGCAAAATAATTATAATTCTACTAACTTTTTAACAGCTTAAACTTTACATAAATAACAATAAAATATTTAATAAGAATAACCAAAATTAATATTTACTTGTTGGTATCATATACAAAAGAGTATATTATTAGTTAACATAAAGATTATTAAAAAAATATTTAAAAACTTGTATAATAATAAACAAAACTAATACGAGTAAGTGAATTATCTTTCAAATAGAACTAAATTTAGTCTCAGTCTAGTGGAAGCAAGATACTTGTAGCATGACAAAAAAATACAACAAAATTTATTATACTTGGTCAATAAGTAGAATTAAAATTTTAATTAATGCTTAAAGTCTTATTTAATATATATTTCTTCACTTTTATCGTTTATTTTATATCTTCATTGATATGGAAAATTTGTTGTGTGATTCCACGAGATATGAGCATTGGCTTAGTTTGATTTGTTCTTTCTTTTCTTAGCTGCTAGAAATACCTTGCAGTTTTTTCTTCTTCCTTTGAAATGTGAAAGTAGCTTTAGGTGGGAAAAAGCACGATAGAAAATAAAAGTTAAATTATTGAGTAGAATCTATGCTTATCCAGGTCAGTGTCACCATAAAAGATAAATCAGGAAGTATAGCAATAAAAAAAATCATTACCAATTACTGTTGCTGGCACTGACAATGAGATATTTTTTATTTTCAACTTCATTTATTATTATGCATATATTTTGAGGAAAATAAATTATATTTTATTATATGTTTCATTTATTTATAGAATTGTAATAATAGACAAAAAGGGAAAAGGATAAATTATTCATTTCTTTTTTTAATGTAATTGGTTGGTAATGGGATACAACCCAAGACTTTGATTGGGCACTTGAACGGAAGTTTGGGTCAGAGTTAAAATATCGAAGGCAATTGCTTCCTGCACCCCCACAATTGCTTCCTGCACCCCATCACTTTTATGTCATACCAAAAATGTCCTTACCAGAATATACTAAAGGGCAAAGTGGTTAACTGAATGTGGTGACAGTAGATTTTCCAGTTGACATGATGATAGAGGGTGCTACAACAATCTTCTCCTGCAACCTTTTCTTATAGTATTAAAAGTAGGTAAGTTATTTTATTTTGCTTGGTGTAGACATGGTATAGAGATGCATGATTTGATTTTTCATTTAATGATTACGGAAAACAAAATCCATAATAAAATGTAGGTGGGTTAAATACGTTATAGAAAATATTTTCCGTAAAAAATTATTGTGTTACGGAAACTATTTTCCGTAAGTGAGGGGGTGTAATATGAGTGCTTACAGAAACTATTTTCTGTAAGAGGAGAAAATAATTATGAAAAAAAATTTTCATAAGAAAAATTGTTTGTTATGAAAAAACATTTTCCATAAGAGGACATTCAGTTTATGGAAAACCTTTTCCATAGAAGGAGAAGTGCATTATGGAAAATGATTTCCATAAGAGGAACAAAAAGTCTCTTATGAAAATCGTTTTCCATAATGCACTTCTCTTTCTATGGAGAAGGTTTTCCATAAACTGAATGAAAATGTCTTCCGTAACAACAAATTTCTCTTATGAAAAACTTTTTCCGTAATTACTTTCTCCTCTTACGGAAAACAGTTTTCGTAGACACTCATCTCACACCCCCACTTAAGAATAATTTTCATAACACAATAACATTCTACAGAAAATGTTTTCCATAAAGTATTTTACTCACCCACATTCTATTACGGATTTCATTTTCCGTAATCGTCAAGAGAAAAATCAAATCTTGCACCTCTACATCATGCCTAAATCAAGCAAAATAAAATAATTTACCTACATTCAATGTTGCGGGAGAAGATTGTTGCAACACCCTCTACCATCATCTTGTCGGAAAATCTATCATCCCATTACTCAGGAAACTACTTTGTCATTTAATATATTATGCGAAGAACACTTTTGACATTAAATAAAAGTGATGGGCTGTAGGAAGCAATTGTGGGGTGCAGGAAATAATTGCCAATATCGAAACTATAGATGTTTTAGGATTGTCATCAGAAACAGTAACAAGGGATGCAAAATTAGTACGACGATAGATTAAGTTAAATAAAATTCACTGTTCAAAGTGAACAGTATATATTATTGCTTGATTATTATTTTATTTAAAATTGCGGACCCGTAAAAACTTTCTTTTTGTAGCGATTATAATTTAGAATAAATAAACGTTGCAGCTTAAAGATTATGATATTGAGATCAACCATTAAGTAGATTTCTTGATTTACTAGTTTTACAATATTTTATTTTTCAAAATTGTATTTGATTACTAAATTTAAATGAAAACTAAGACAAAAAATATTTAACTTTTCATAATATTTTTAGCAAGTTAGCCATCAACTCAACTAAGTATATAATATAATATATAAACTATATGTTGTGTAATGGCGTGTTTGCAGTAATATAGATAATATATATATATATATATATATATATATATATATATATATATATATATATATAT
>Ga0099825_1007406_pt1 | contig 13370 bp, 10 predicted proteins | sample SiratroredBW_FD_76838 | JGI IMG/M metagenome (GOLD analysis project Ga0099825, IMG submission 76838) | Root nodule microbial communities of legume samples collected from California, USA - Siratro red BW | ecosystem: Host-associated > Plants > Roots > Nodule | place: USA: California | collected... | reverse complement strand
GTAGTCTCATACAAGTTAATAAGAACAACACATTAGGAATGCATTCGTTGCTACAACAAATGGGAACAGAAATTATACGTCAAATTTCAGGAGAGCAACTTGGGGAGAACAGTCAACTGTGGTTTGATAAAACGGTAAGAACATCCTTTGTCTATGGTTTTGAAACTTCTTTTGGAAATTGCTGCTTTCTCATGTACAATATATTTGTTTTTCTTAGATCTTTCCATCTAAGGGGAGAAGATTCATACAGAGATTGCCTACCGAAGAAGATTATTTCTTCAAACCTTATCCTTTTGAGGTAAGAGAGCTATCAAAATTGCTGAAACTCGCTGGAGATTCTAATTACATTTCTAAGAAACTGAGATGGATCAATTTGCGAGGAATTTCTTCAGAGTGCCTACCTAACAACTTTTACCTGCATGATGCAATAGCGATTTACTTAAAACACAGTCTTCTTCGATTCGTTTGGAAACAACCCCAGGTTTTTATTACGTCCCATTTTATTTTGAAGTTAGTATTTGTTTCCACGTATAACTCTTTCGTTTTTCATTTTCTTCTCTAATATTTTATCAAAAACTATCTTCTTAAAGGTTTCCACGTGGCTAAAAGTCCTTAATCTTAGTCACTCCAAGTACTTGAAAGAAACTCCTGACTTTTCCGGACTTCTGAGTCTTGAACAACTCATTCTCAAAGATTGTCCAAGATTGCAAGAAGTACACCAATCTATTGGACGCCTCTGCCATCTTACACTGCTCAATTTGAAGGACTGTACAAGTCTAAGCAATCTCCCCAGCGAGATCTATATGCTGAAATCTCTGAAGACTCTCATTCTTTGTGGTTGTCCAAAAATTGACCTATTGGAAAAAGATTTAGTGCAAATGGAATCCTTGATAACTCTAATCGCTGAAAATACAGTTGTGAAACAAGTGCCTTTTTCAATTGTAACCTCAAAAGGTATTGGATATATATCCAAACGTGGATTAGAGGGATTGTCACGTGATCTTTTTCTTTCTATCATTAGCTCTCGGATTTTGCCAACAATGATTCCCCTATCTTATATTCATTCGTTCATGGATACGGAGGATAATAATTGGAATGATATTGCACCATTGCTTAGCAGCCTTGTAAATCTTAGAAGTGTTTTGGTGAAATATGACGCCGAGTTTCAACTATCTAAGTAAGTAAAAACTATACTGATCGAATATGGTGCAAATATTATAGAATCAGGTATTTCTAAGCATCACCTCAGGTCTTCTCTGACTGGTGTTGGAAGATACAAAGAATTCTTCAATACTGTGGGCAATAGCATACCTAAGGTTCTTCTCTGGGTTTCCCTTTATTTATACCTTCACCATCATTTTAGCTATTATTTAAGAGAACATCAAATAATCCTGATGAAGTATCTAGTAGAAACTACAACACTGAACTTTTAGCACACTTGTCGATAGCTCCACTCCACGACTTCTTCTAAAAGTATCTTATTTAATAATCAATTAATCAAGTGACTATGCTTATGCTAAGTACTAGAAATTGATTTCCAATTTCTCTCTTTAATAGCTTCATGATTGTTTTATTCCCAATGACTCAGAAATATAAACTAAGAGAGACAGAAACAGAAATGCATTCTAAATCCCTAAGAAATGATGGTGATATATACACAACAAAACTGTTAGCCAGATTTGTTTTAATCATGTATAACATTTTTATTTAGCTAAAGATGCCCTTGTTTATCACATAATACAGGTATTTGAAAGCAGTGAGTTATAAAGAAAAATTCGTTCCTTAGATTTATAAAGAAGACTACGAGGTCTAGTAAGTTATTTATATTCTTAAAGTACCACAGATCCATTAAGTTATGGTATTAATCCTCTTGTCTTTTATTGCAATGTAATCTTTCTGATCCTTTCCTTGTTTTTCTTTTAGTATAGCTTACAGTTAATAAATTCATGTTTGTTTTACCCTGTTTCTTGCTCCTCACATTGTGCTTCCTTGAACTTAAGTTCTATTTATCGCATTTGCTGTCTCGTTGTTACTTCTATGAATTCTTTTACCTTTTGGTATATAATATTTCATTCGAAATCCTCTTAAAATAATATTACATCTTGAAATAAAGATAGCTGCGGTATGTCTTTTGCTTTGCTATCTGCTATATAGTTCCGGTTTCTATTTCAACATAAGAAGCCTCATCCCTTTATTTAAGACTAAGCGAAACAAAGTTTAATTTCATTTCTCGTTATTTACACTTATTGTGTTTATATTATGTGTAATTTAAATATATCAATTTTTTTTTATTTACATTTATAAGTTTCTATAGTTTTCAGTTATGTACAAGTCAACTAAATCTTTTCAAATATAGTCATGATCTTACAAATTATTTTAATTTTGGTAAAATTGTTTTGGAATTAATTCTTATAAATTAACATTCATTCGATGTATATGATCTTTAAAAAAAAAGTTATAACTAATAGTTAATAATATTACAAATGTGTACAATATTTTTATTGACCATTAGTTGTTTCGATTATAAAATTCATATATAGATTATGATTTCTTAAAAAGTTTACAGTTTCTATGTTTTTTAAATAAAAAGTTAACATTATAGAATTCACATAGATGGTATAAAAAGTTCATTTACTATGTTGGTTAAAACAGAAACCATTATAAAAAAATTAAACTAATATTTGTCATGGTAAAAGTAAAGTTTGAAATAGTTTCACTGATATTCGCTTACTTTCTATATTAGTTATGACCTTGTTTTAGAAGCTAATTTTTTATTTGGAATATTTGACTTGTTTTAGACATTTCTTTTCCATAACAATTCTCAGTTCTCTTAGGATGAAAATTTTCGAATATCTATTATTGTTATCATTTACACACTATTTGTATCTGAAAATATGTACTTTCCATGCAAATGGAAGTACTTGTGACATTATCATTTTAACCTTGCTTTTACGTTGCATTGCTGTGAATATGAGGATCTCATAGTTTTTCTCTCCATAACCCATTATTACAGCTTGATAGTGCTTTTCCCTAATGGATTAAGACATTTTACATTACCTCATACCTACTTATGTGTTGAATTATGTGGTTGTGAAGATGGTGTGCAAAAGTTAATCTGCTCGAGGTTAATTTTACATGGATTTTTTTTTAATAGCAAAAAATATAATTTATGAGAGTACTTTAGGAGTACTCCAATCTTTATACAAAGATAGCAGAGTCACACTAGTTCACATAACACTTTAATCGTTTCTAGAAAGACTCTATTGAGTATAAAATTACAAAGAAGCTTACAGAAGTCCACAACCCAGTTACATCAATCATAAAAGTATATCTATGTTTGCCAAAACAATTAGATAAAACTTCCAAACATTAATAAATGATGTATACAAGCATAGTATAATTTCTCCTATCCAATACTGTTGATCATTCTATTTCTTCTATCAACATAAGCCTCAACAAACCAGAAAACAAAAGCACAGCCATTTACCCTACCCTTTTATGTTTTTTATTATTTATTTTAAATATTTTTTTCAACAATTTTTTATTCACAGAAAGTTTTGAAGCTTTTTTATATATTTCATACCTAAAATTCAACCACAGATAAATTGGTGTCTGCTGTGCAAGATTTTAACAACAAGAAATTAACATAATTTCACTCAATTAAATTGAAATCGTTCATGTTTCACTATTTTTTACATTGAAATCCTGCCTGATTGATAACATTTTTTCTCTTCTTAAATAAAATCGTATCCAAACTAATACGACTTCTTTATTTAAAAAACATGCCTATAAACTACACCGTTATTAGAAGAAAACCTACAAAAGCCTTTAACTCATGACCACGAATATATTATTCAAACCTGTATCTAAGACCATCCTAGTGGTTTTTATGTTTCACCTTTTTAAAAAATAATCTAAATATATGCTGATCAATATAGTTCTTTTCATGTAGGGTTTCTAATTATAAATGTTTCTCATAACACAATATAAAAAATTGGATGTTACAATGTTAGCATGGAAAAACTCGTCCCAAAGGATGAACTAATGAATTACGTTTCAAGAAAGAAAAAACAACAAAGATAGATCGTAAATCAAATCTATGTCAATAAATGAGTTATCTCTATTTCTCATCTTTCTTCTTTGTCAAATTTCTCCACTTTGGGTCTTTCATTTCTTCACAACATCTCATGAATTTTCTTTACAAAGGAGTTTAATCGTAAATCTCACTCCAATAAAAGTTGAGTAATTAATACAAGTCTCTGCCAGATATTTTATTTTCTGAATTCCAATATAAAAACAACTAACTATATAATGTCTTTTAACTTTTTTGTTCACCTTTTTATTTGATTAAAAAAATTGCTATAATTTCTTTAGATATAATTTCATAATTGAAGTATTTAGAAAAACAAACTATGATTCTCAATAATTAACGCAGCTAAACTCGTGATTTTCGTTCATGGTGAAATAAGGAAAGCAGATTCTCTGTCTAATCCGAAAAAACAAAGATAAACCAAAGAAAATGAAATCATATCATCCAATAAAATTATAGCACAATTCTCATAATTAAGACACCTAAAAAGGACTGGAAAAACATAAATTATAACGAGCTATTTGACAGAGAAAATATAATAAAAAAAAGCACCATATAAATCATTGTTTAATTTAATTACTAATAGTTGGCCTTATACCCCACAAAAACGATCGTCTTTTTGGTTCAAGAAAACCGTTCATTTGATCACATGTTGGGTTGGATGAAGTCCCTCAACCCGGAAATCGATGGGATCACCGGTTCGGAGTCAACAAACTAAATTAAAATCATAGTACTATTGCAAACCTTAACGCGATTCCACGACAATAAAAAATGTATTGATTTTGGTGTCCTTTGAATGGCTGTATCTAAATATAATGTTTTATTTGACTGCGTTGCTTCATTGATTTCTCTTTTTCTAAGAGTTTATCACCTCCTCCATTTCTTCCATGGAATTCCCTTCTTCATCATCCCAACTCCCACGGATGTACGATGTGCTCATCAACTTTAGTGGAGAAGATATCCAAAGGAAATTTGTTTCTCATCTCGATTCTGCCCTCTCTGCTGTTGGTTTCATCACTTTCCTTCACCATCAGAATGCAGTAGAGTCAACGCACCTCGAACCACCTATTCTCAATCTCTGTCGAGTAGCAATTGTTGTTTTCACCAAAAGCTATTCTGAATCTGCTTGGTGTCTTCATCAACTTCAACAAATCATCGAATGGCACCAAACTTATTCCCGACATGTTCTGCCCGTTTATTACGAAATTGAGCCATCGGATGTACGTCTTCAGAAGGGTCATTTTGGAAAAGCTGTAAAAGCAACTGCAGAACAAACATTCTCAGGACAACAACTGGAGGATGGCATGTCCAGATGGAGCCACGCACTCACCAAAGCTGCAAATTTCTATGGATGGGATGAGAGCAATTACAGGTAAATCACTCACTTTATAAGCATATTTTAAGCTTGTACTTCAATTTTGCTAATACATGACTTCTTTTATAATTGTTATTGACCTTGAAGGAGTGATGCTGAACTAGTGGACAAAATTGTTAAGACCGTCCTTCATTTAGCAGTCTTGTCTGCTACTAAATTTCCAGTTGGATTACAATCCCACGTGGAGGATCTCATTCGAACTATCAAAAATAATTCCACTGAAGTTTGTAGGATAGCGATATGTGGACAGGGAGGATCGGGTAAAACTACCCTTGCCAAAGCTATTTACAGTCAAATTCATGGGAAATTCACGGAGAAAAGTTTCATCGAAGGTATTGGACAAGTTAGCGGAATAAGAGGGGATCTTTGTTTACAAAAACAACTTCTTTCAGATCTCCTAAAAACAAAGGTGGAGATAGATAGCGTTGAGATGGGAATAAGTATGATTCGGGAAAGACTTTCTGGGAAAAGGGTGCTCATTATCCTTGACGATGTGCCTGAGTTTCATTTACCATTAGTACAGGAATGCAGTAATTGGTTCGAAAGAGGAAGTGTAATAATCATTACAACAAGATATGGAAACCTACAGAGGGTATATCAAGCTAATTTTGTTTCTCAGGTAAACCTAATGAACTCAATGGAGTCCCTTGAGCTTCTTAGTTGGCACGCATTTAGAGAAGCAAAACCAAAAGAGGAATACCATTTCCTTGCAAAAAGTGTAGTTGATTATTGTAGAGGACTACCTCTGACTCTTGAAGTCATTGGAACTTATTTGTATGAAAGGACTGAAGAAGAATGGATTAGTGTATTGTCTAAATTAGAGAAAATTCCACCCCACGATGTTGAACAGCGATTGAAAATAAACTTCGACGGTTTACACAATGAAATGGAAAAAGATTTATTCCTTGATGTATGTTCTTCCTTTGTAGGTAAGGATAGAGTCTACGTTATGAAGATTCTAAATGGTTCTGGAATAGACGCTGATAGTGGAATAAGAGTTCTCATAGAGCGTAGCCTCATACAAGTTAATAAGAACAACAAATTAGGAATGCATTCGTTGTTACAAGAAATGGGAAGACAAATTATACATCAAGATTCAGGAGAGGAACTTGGGGGGAACAGTCACCCGTGGTTTGATATGAATGCACTGTCAGAGGATGCGGTAAGAACATACTTTATATATGGTTTTGAAACTTCTTTTGGAAATTGCTGCTTTCTCATGTACAATATATTTGTTTTTCTTAGATCTTTTCATTTAAGGGGACAATAGTCATTCAGAGATTGCCTAACGGAAGAGATTATTTCTCGGAACCTTATCCTTTTATCGTAAGAGGCCCATCAAGAAAGCTGCAACTCGCTGGAAATTCTAAGTACCTTTCTAAGAAACTGAGATGGATAAATCTGCGAGGAATTTCTTCAGAATGCCTACATAACAACTTTTATCTGCATGATGCAATAGCGATTGACTTAAAACACAGTCTTCTTCGATTCGTTTGGAAACAACCCCAGGTTTTTACGTCCCATTTTCTTTTAAAGTTAGTATTTGTTTCCACTTATAACTATCTCGTTTTTCATTTTCTTCTCTAATATTTATCAAAAACTATCTTCTTGAAGGTTTCAACGTGGCTAAAAGTCCTTAATCTTAGTCACTCCAAGTTGTTGGTAGAAACCCCTGACTTTTCCGGACTACCAAGTCTTGAACAGCTCATTCTCAAAGATTGTCCAAGATTGCAAGAAGTACACCAATCTATTGGACGCCTCTGCCATCTTACACTGCTCAATTTGAAGGACTGTACAAGTCTATGCATTCTCCCTAGAAAGATATACAAGTTGAAATCCTTAAAAACTCTCATTCTTTGTGGTTGTCCAAAAATTGACCTATTGGAAAAAGATATAGTGCAAATGAAATCCTTGATAACTCTAATTGCTGAAAATGCAGCTGTGAAACAAGTGCCTTTTTCAATTGTAAGCTCAAAAAGCATCGGATATATATCCCTACGTGGATTTGAGAGATTGTCACATAATCTTTTGTTTTCTATCATTCGGTGTCGGATGTCGCCAGCAATGATTCCCCCATCTCATATTCATTCATTCATGGATATGGAGGATAATAATTGGGATGATATTGTACCATTGCTTAGCAGCCTCGTAAATCTTCGAAGTGTTTTGGTGAAATGTGACGCTGAGTTTCAACTATCTAAGCAAGTAAAACCTATACTGGTCGAATATGGTGCAAATATTATAGAATCAGGTATTTCTAAGCATCACTTCAGGTCTTCTCTGACTGGTGTTGGAAGATACAGAGAATTCTTCAATACTGTGTGCGATGGTATACCTAAGGTTCTTCTCTAGCTTTCCCTTTGTTTATTACCTTCACCATCATTTTAGCTATTATTTGAAAGAACATAAAATAATCCTAATGAAGTATCTAGTAGAAACTACAATACTAAACTTTTAGCTCCCTTCTTGTCGATAGCCCAACGACTTCATCTAAAGGTATCCGATTTTAATAATCAATTTATCAAGGATTATGCTAATACTAAGTACTAGAAATTGATTTCCAGTTTCTCGTTTTACTGGCTTCATGATTGTTTTATTCCAATGATCGTAGAAATATAAACTAAGAGAGACAAAAACAGAAATGCATTCTAAATCCCTAAAGAAATGATGGGGATATATACACACAACAAAACTTTTAGCTAGATTTGTTTTAATCATGCATAGCATTTTTATTTAACTAAAGATGCCCTTGTTATCACATAATGCAGGAATTTGCAAGCAGTGAGTCATGTGATGTTTGTCTCCCAGGTGATAATGATCCTTATTGGTTGGCCCATAAGGGTGAGGGACATTCTGTTTCTTTCACTGTACCTCCAGATCGTGACATACAAGGAATGGCTTTGTGTGTCGTTTATTCATCAATCCCCATGACAACTGAATGTCTTAGAAGTGTCTTAATTGTTAATTATACAAAGTGCACATTGTTGATACACAACCATGGCACAGTAATTTCCTTTAATGATGAAGATTGGCATGACATAATGTTAAATTTAGGATCAGGAGACAACGTGGAGATTTTTGTGACTTTTGCTCATGGATCCGTAATGAAGAATACAGTTGTCTATCTAATATGTAGTGCATCAAATGACTTAGAAAAGGAGCCTGTCGCAAAGAAAAATCCCTCGTTAGATCTATAGAGAAAATATAATATGAGTTCTGGTAAGTTATTTATTTATTTATTTTTTCTGAGAACAACAAGATCCCCGCTTACAGTTAAGAAATTCATGTTTATTTTACAGTGTTTCTTGCTCCTCACATTGTGCTTCCTTGGCTTTAACTTCTGTATATCGTATTTGCTTTCTCGTTGTTACTTTTGTCAATTCTCTTACCTTTTAGTATATAATATTTCATTCAGAAATCCTCGTAAAATAATATTGCATTATGAAATAAAGATAGCTGCGGGTCTATAGTTTGTTATGACTTTTGCTTTGCAATCTGCTATTTAGTCTCTGTTTTTATTTCAACATAAGAACCCTCATCCCTTTATTTAAGACTAAACAAAACGAAGTTTAATTTCATTTCTAGTTATTTACACTGATTCTGTTTGTTTTACGTATAATTTAAATATATCAATTTTTTCATTTACATTTATAAGTTTCCTTTGTTTTCAGTTATGTACAAGTCACCTAACTTTTTCAATGTTCAGCTTTCAACTAAATTTCTTCAAATACAGTCATGATCTTACAAATTATTTTAATTTTAATTACAATAATTTTCTCTTACACTAACAGCTATCAATATCATGTGGGTGGATGCCTAAAAACACAAACAATAAAGAGAACTGATACACAGGTTTATACCTACAAAATTAATGTTGGGAATCATTGAATGTAGTATGAGGGATATGGTTGTGCCAAGTAGGTCTGTTTTGGCATGTGCTGTTGGTATTAGTTTGCAACCTGCAGAAGATTGGTCTAAGAGACATTAGGTCTAAGGTTTTATAGTAAATATAAAAGAGTGTTCTATATTTGCAAAATCTTTATTCTATGAAGCTATTTCTCAGTAAGAAACTTTTATTTGTATACCTTGAAAAATTTGAAAAAAATGTTGATAGTTCAATTGAATCCCCTATACTTCCCCGCAATTCTTGAACTCGGTCTCTTTTTCTAACAATATATTACACTGAGAACAAATATAAAACAACTCTTTTTATAACAATATATTACATTGACAACAAATATAAAACAAGGGGAAACAAGGAAAGTTGTTAAGGTGTTATCATGTAATGCATGCAGAATACACATCAAATAAATGCAGAATACAAGGGATTGTGTACACAGAAGGTGGAAGGTGATGGAGCTTAAAAGGCTAGTGTTGCGGAGGAAATAGCTAAAAGCTCCTCGATGGGAGTTTTATTCATTTTCGTTTCTTTCCTTTCTTATTTTATTCACTCAGGTGTTAAAAGCCATGCAGCCATGCAGCCATACACAGAATCCTACATGATAAAACCTAGAATCCTTTAGCTAGGGTTTATCCTTACATAAAACAAGAGGGAAAAAAAAAATAAAGGTTAAGTGAGAACAAGTTAGTAATGAAAATATAACTAACTAAAAAAAATTCAGATAGATATAAAATTAAACTCAATACATGGATGCAAGTCCTCAACAATAACATCAATGTTATTACAAACAGCGATCACCAGAGGTTTTGTATGTACAGCGAGTAATATAATTTATATGCACATTCAGAATGATCATTTTTATTTTCAATTTGTTTGTTTGTTTGAGATATATAAGATATTGTACCTATTCGTGTATTAATACCATATTTAAATAAATATGATGTAAGTTAAATCCGATCAATCTTACATAAAGTACTTATTTAATTTTATTATATATTCACTTGTATTATTTCCCTGTCGAAGTATAATTTTTCATTCCTAAAATAAAAAAGTAAAGTTAAAATGTAATTTCTGAAACAAAAACATAAAATTTTTCATAGTTATTAGTATAATAGTTCTTTTTTCTACTGTTAAAGGGGATGTTAGTCAAATTTCTTAAATGACTATAGTACAAGGAGTTACGTGATATCTTAACACGCTTCCACGAATGTAAAAAATGTATTCAACTTTGGTGTCCTTTGAATGGCTGTATCTATATACAATGTTATATTTGACTGCGTTGATTCATTGATTTCTCTTCTTCTAAGAGTTTATCACCTCATCCATTTCTTCCATGGAATTCGCTTCTTCATCCTCCAAACTCCCACGGATGTACTATGTGCTGATCAATTTTAATGGAGAAGACATCCAAACGAAATTTGTTTCTCATCTCGATTCTGCCCTCTCTGCGGTTGGCTTCACCACTTTCCTTCACCACCAGAATTCACTCGAGTCAATGCACATCGAACCACCTATTCTCAATCTGTGTCGGGTAGCAATTGTTGTTTTCACCAAAACCTATTCACAATCTGCTTGGTGTCTTCATCAGCTTCAACTAATCATCCAATGGCACCAAACTTATTCCCGAAATGTTCTCCCCGTTTATTACGAAATTGAGCCATCGGATGTACGTCTTCAGAAGGGTCATTTTGGAAAAGCCTTCAAAGCAACTGCACAGCAAACATTCTCAGGACAACAACTGGAGCATGCCATGTCCAGATGGAGCCAAGCACTCACCAAAGCTGCAAACTTCTATGGATATGATGAAAGCAATTACAGGTAAATCACTCACTTACTCAATAACCATATTTTAAGATTTTGGTAGTACATGACTTGTTCTATAATTGTTATTGACCTTCAAGGAGTGACGCTGAACTAGTGGACACAATTGTTAAGAGCCTTCTTAATTTACCAGTGTTCTCTGCTACTAAATTTCCAGTTGGATTACAATCCCACGTGGAGGATCTGATTCGAACTATCAAAAATAATTCCAATAAAGTTTGTAGGATAGCGATATGTGGAGAGGATGGATCCGGTAAAACCACCCTGGCCAAAGCGTTCTTCAATCAAATTCATGGTACATTTACGGCGAGAAGTTTCATTGAAGCTATTGGACAAGATAGTGGAATAAGAGGGGATCTTCGTTTACAAGAACAACTTCTTTCAGATCTCCTAAAAACAAAGGTGGAGAAAGATAGCATTGAGATGGGGAGAAGTATTATTCGGGAAAGACTTGCTGGGAAAAGGGTGCTCATTGTACTTGACGATGTGCCTGGTTTTAATGCACCATTAGTATGGGAATGCAGTAATTGGTTCGAAGGAGGAGCTGTAATAATCATTACAACAAGACATGAAAACCTACAGTGGGTATATCAAGCTGATTCTGTTTTTCCGGTAAAGCTAATGAACGCAAAGGAGTCCCTTGAGCTTCTTAGTTGGCACGCATTTAGAGAAGCAAAACCAAAAGAGGAATATCATTTCCTTGCAGAAAGAGTAGTTGATTATTGTAGAGGACTACCTCTAACTCTTGAAGTCATTGGAACTTATTTATACGAAAGGACTGAAGAAGAATGGATTAGTGTATTGTCCAAATTCAAGAAAATTCCACGGCGCGATGTTAAACAACAACTGAAAATAAGCTTCGACGGTTTACGCAATGAAATGGAAAAAGATTTATTCCTTGATGTATGTTCTTCCTTTGTTGGTAAGGGCAGAACCTATGCTACCATGATCCTAAATGGATGTGGAATAGACACTGAGAGTGCAATAAGAGTTCTCACAGAGCGTAGGCTCATACAAGTTAATAAAAACAACAAATTAGGAATGCATCCGTTGCTACGACAAATGGGAAGAGAAATTATTGGTCGTATTTCAGGAAAGGAACCTGGAGAGATCGGTCAACTGTGGTTTGATAGGGATGCAAAATATGTACTGTCAGAGCATACGGTAAGATCATCCTTTATCTATCGTTTTGAAACTTCTTTTGCAAGTGGCTGCTCTCTCATGTGGAATATATTTGTTTTTCTTAGCTCTTTTCATCTAAGGGGACAAAAGTCATTCGGAGATTTCCTATCAGAGCATATTTCTTCTTCGAACTTTATGCTTTTAAGGTAACAAAACCATTAGGACGGCTGAAAGTCGATGGAGATTTTGAGTACCTTTCTAAGAAACTGAGATGGATCAGTTTGCATGGGTTCTCTTCAGAATACCTACCTAACCAATTTTATCTGCACGATTCAATAGCGATTGATTTAAAATATAGTCTTCTTCGATTCGTTTGGAAAGAACCCCAGGTTTTTCTTACGTGCCATTTTCTTTTAACGTTAGCACTTGTTTCCACTTATAACCATTTCCTCTTTTTCAATTTCTTCTCTAATATTTTATTAAAATACCATCTTCTTGAAGGTGTTGGCGTGTTTAAAAGTCCTTAATCTTAGTCACTCCAAGTTGTTGATAGAGACCCCTGACTTTTCCGGATTACCAAGTCTTGAACAGCTCATTTTCAAAGATTGTCCTAGATTGCAAAAACTACACCAATCTATTGGACGCCTCTGCCATCTTACACTGCTCAATTTGAAGGACTGTACAAGTCTAAGCAATCTCCCCAGCGAGATCTATATGCTGAAATCTCTAAAAGCTCTCATTCTTTGTGGTTGTTCAAAAATTGACCCATTGGAAAAAGATATAGTGCAAATGGAATCCTTGATCACTCTAATTGCTGAAAATACAGCTGTGAAACAAGTGCCTTTCTCAATTGTAAGTTCAAAAAGCATTGGATATATATCCCTACGTGGATTTGAGGGATTGTCACATAATCTTTTTCTTTCCATCATTCGGTCTCAGATGTCGCCAGCAATGATTCCCCTATCTTATATTCATTCGTTCATGGATGATATTACACCATTGCTTAGCAGCCTTTCAAATCTTCGAAGTGTTTTGGTGCAATGTGACCCCGAGTTTCAACT
>Ga0099825_1007405_pt1 | contig 13373 bp, 8 predicted proteins | sample SiratroredBW_FD_76838 | JGI IMG/M metagenome (GOLD analysis project Ga0099825, IMG submission 76838) | Root nodule microbial communities of legume samples collected from California, USA - Siratro red BW | ecosystem: Host-associated > Plants > Roots > Nodule | place: USA: California | collected... | reverse complement strand
ATAAAAATAACATAGTGTAAAAAAAACAAATATATTTTATATATATATATATATATATATATATATATATATATATATATATATATATATATATATATATATATATCACACTCTTATATTAAGTATAATAAATTATAATTGAATATTTTTATTTAAAATATAAGAATATTTAATTGTATTTAAATGAAATAAATAGTTTGTCACATTTTATATATTGGAAAAGATTTTGCTATTTGATGCATTTTAAGTAATTTTGGTTTGCAAACTTCAACTCCATGGAGTCATAGTAGTTTTTTTTTTAGAAAACTATCATTATAGTAATATAAGAATCTCTTTTATTTTTTTCATTACTTGATATCTTAATCTATATGATTTATAGTATCACTAAAGTTAGAGAATATTTTTTTCTTAATTGTAATTAGTACTATAACTTTTGAAACCAAAATATCATATAAGGTACTTCAAACCATACACTTAAAGAAGAAAAACATATTCATAAAGGACTATATGTGTGTTTTATATACCATATACAACACAATATACATCATATGCATGTATACATCTTATCATGCTCAACCATATCACACATTCGTTATCGACTCATTTATCTTATGTGTATAGATATTATCACATGTTCATCCTCAAGTGTCATCTTGTCATCAAACATATGTCACTTAAGTGAGTTTATCTCATTTGAGTGACATTGCTTCTTTATTGAAAATATGACTCTCTCATTCAAACATTCACTTATCACTTGAAAAATCATTATTTGAACATTCTCCAACTCTTGCTTGGTAATACATAACTCAACAAGTTTCAAAATAATTATTCTCACTACCTGAGTAACTAAATTTTCATTTAGGCATTAACACCTAAATACATGATCTCATAACTTTTAGAATCTCATGCATATCATTACTTATCAATACTTGGACGATATCTAATCATTTGTTAGCCCATTTTCAAAAAACAAAAAAAAAATTGTCCTAATATCTGACTCACTCGAGCTTAAAGTTATAATTTGAACTATATACCTGAACATTTATACTTATTAAAATGATAAATACACAAAAAGTTCTTGTATCTGTTATATAATTATTTAAGTATAAAAAAATTAATTATAATGCTCCCGTCTTAGTTGTTATATTCTATTTATAAAACATAATTTCAAGTTTCAAAATTCTAGATAAAGTTTAGAGAAAAGAAAATTTGAAGGAGACAAAATTTCTAATGAAATAGAGTATAAACATTTATAATCTATGAATTTTTATGTTTTATCCATTTAAACTTCATCTCTACTTTCTAAATTTTTGTGTGTTAATTTATTAAATCATAAATTTTTTGTGATGATAGAAAATTAAAAGAAGATTTGAAGTATTATATTTAAATATTAAAAAAATAATAATATACTTGTTAAAGATTTAAGTATTGAAAATAAAGTTTACCATGAAAACAAGTAGGCATTAATGTATATCTTTTGGTCATATTTCTTTATTTAATATCGAAATACATAATAAATTGACTATAGAATCATTAACCTTTTAGTAGATTCATGTATTGTCGACATCCCTATAGTAAATATTGATATGTTACTATTATAAACGTGTCGATATCTAGGCCTCACAGCGAATAATCGTTTAAGTCAATTAGCTTGTAGGATAGGATTGTCCTGTAATTACTTAATAAAAAAATTAAATGTAAATAAATTCTGAAACCATGATTAAGGAGATATTGGATTTAGATTAATTATCTGTATGCGTAAAAATCCTAGTATAAATAGATGTATCTATAAAGAAAAGGATAATGAATCTTTCAAAACTTACTAAATCACTGTTTCTCTTAACTAACTTAAGTATCATCCCATAATTACAGATACCCTACCTAAAACTGAGCCAAGAATTGAGAAGTAGATGAAGACTAAAAGCAAAAGAAAAAAAAAAAGGGAAAAATCATAACTCACATGGGTTAATCTGACCTTAAAAAAAAAAAATCAATTTGAATTGATTATATGAGAATCATCAATTCCTAAGTGAATTGGATGCGATTTTCATAACATAGATGTGAACACAAAGTTAATTTACACATGGGTAGTGACAGACTCTTATGTTATCCATAACGTAGCCCAGCCCAACCCAAACAACCACCAAATAGTTTTGCTCAGCAATAAACTATAGCAGACAAATGAAGACGTTGAATACAAGCCAAAAACTTTTTCCCCAAGCATTAGAGATCTTGCACAGTTCTTGTTTCCCAAGTAATTTCATTCTCATTTTGAGCCTCATTATTTATATAGTTACAGTCAACATTTTTTCTTCTTAATTCACAATTCGGTTTCTTTACAAAAGAAGATTTTTTTTTATTCATGCAATAAACCAAACTAAACTCATATTTTATTCTACAAACCAAGTTATACGCTATCCCTTCCGCAAATCATCTTCCTAAAATAAAACCATAATCATCTATGCTATTGTTTTGACATGTGTTAAGTTATATATAGAATACCTTCATAAATAAATAAACACCAATTGTGTGCACAAATTTAATCACACTACTATTAACTTTTATGATAATTATTTTAAAAACATAAAATGATTTTTTAACTGATTGAAGTTGCAAAAATCTTTATACTCGATACATCTTTATTATTTCTACGATAAATTGACAGTATACTTTTATTAAGGTTTTCACTCTATTAAAAAGGAAAACAATTTAAAACATTGATATCATATAATTTAGATAAGATGTATTATCAATGATTTTTTTATAATACTTTATAAATATTTGTTGGATTGTTAATGACTAATTTCTGATTAATCAATCACTTTTACTGAAATTTTGACCCATTACATGTTGGTAATGTTTCCTCAATTAACATGTTAAAAATACTTTAATTTTTCTTTCAAATAACCATTTAAAGAATTGTTAATTTTCAATTAAATTCAACAACACACATAGCTGGGGAGCCATATAAATAGCAATGGGGGCTGTGGAAGAGAGTGAAATAGAGAAACAGAGTAAAACTGAAAGATGAGTTTTCTCGCGGGAAGGTTAGCTGGGAAAGAAGCAGCGTATTTTTTCCAGGAATCCAAACAAGCCGTAGGAAAATTAGCCCAAAAAAACCCTAATCCTAAGACCAACACCAACAACAATAACAACCTAAACTTCCACGAAGAACATGATCATGCGGATGTGCTTCCCGAGGTTTTAAGACACCATCTTCCTTCTAAAGTGTTCAGAAATGATGAAATTACGTCTTCTTCCTTCTCTGCCTCCAAATGGGTTCTTCCTTCCGATCCAAAAATGCATTCTTCCGTATCCCCCGATGTTCTTAATCCTCTACGTGCTTACCTTTCCCTGCCCCAAGTCACTTTTGGCCCCAAAAGGTTCCTTCTTCACTCTCTGTTTCAATTTCCCAATGACTTTTACCTCATCAATCAAATATCATATGAATAATGTTTTCCCATTTGAATTTTATGCTTTAGTTTTAAATTGAGTATTTTTGTGTATTATCAGTATAAAAAGTTCTATACTTTCTGAGTATTTAAGAATCATCACAAGAATGACTTTTAAGATAATTATTGTAAAAGTTAACAAAATTGTTTCAGTTTGAAAATTGTTTTGAACTGATAATATACCCTATTTATACTTTTCAATTCTAGAATTTGGGTTTTAATAGGCAAAGAAGCTGGTCGTGATTCTTCTTCTCTTTTTTATGTTTAAAATTGGTGGTTTTGTTCAATTGCTTATACACGATGATTTGGTTGCACAGGTGGCAACTGCCTGAAGCTGCAAACGCAGTTTCAGCCTCAACAGCTAATGAATCGCGTCAAGATAGGTATGCCACTCATGTTAACCCGGAGAAATTGAAAGCTGCTGGTGAAGGGCTTGCACATGGTACATTTCATTGGCTTCATTCTGTGCTGTATATATTCTTGATCTTTCATCGCTTTGTTTTGTCCTTTATTGTAAATTGCAAGTGTTTTAAGCAATTCTCAATATTTGTAGATAGATAGTTTTTTTCTCACCGATGAATATGTACATTGTGGACTTAATTGCCCTCATCTCTCACATAATCACTTAATGTCTCAATGGAGTTTATAGTGGAATGTGGAGCTGCAAATGGTTGAAGTAAAAATCAGGGAATAGAGAAGGTCACCGTAACTTATGGTCATCCTAATATTACTTTGTAGAATGTGAGACTTTTGAGTTTAACCTTGATTAAATAGGTGGAAGTTGATATAAAAATATATTAAGCATCAAGTGTTTTCTACTAAGCAACTTGGTCCAACCTGTTTGAGTTGATGCAGTAGTATAAAGAGGAAGGTGTCGGAGGAGTTTACGTAATTTTATTGGGTCAAGTATTAATAATTTGAGGGAAGAAAGTTGTGGTACTCAGCATATCCCACGATATTTGCTTATAAGGGTTGCTTAAAAATATAATATTGTTTTACTGTAGGTCCACCATATACATGAATTGCTTAAAATTGAAGAGAGTTGTTTATAATTTATAGGCAACTCATATGTTTAGGACTTATACTAAGATAATGTTTTTATTTATAAACAACTCCCATTGGAGATGCTAGTTTTGTAGTCAACTAAACGAGCTAGAGTTAAATGTTTGCAGTGTCCCTGTAACTGTAGAGAAATTATTAGTTGTATGTGATTATAAATTAGCAATGTTGGAAAATTTAACTGAACCATCCTCAACTATAGAGCTTTAGACATTTTAAGCTGTGTTTTTTCACTTGTTGGGGGTGTTACAGTCAGACAGACCTTTTAGTTTGAGATTGAGATTAAAGTGTTTTATATTTTGAATATAGATATTGTGAATGAGGGAGAAGGAATTGAGTCATACAATATATGTTGTTCTAGAGGAGAAAGAATTGGTGGATACTATTTTGGCAAGTTGCTTTGCTGGAATAAAAAAGGTTTAGGGTTGAGTGTGTAGTAATAGAGTTAATAAAAAATCAAAGGAGGCATCACTTTCTCTCACTTTTTCTGCTTGATTTGTCTGTACGTACAGTTCAGGTGGTTATTTACTTCATTAGACATTGGTTTATGACTTCATTCAGAATTTGTTGTATTTATATCAATAATGCTGTTAAGGAAAAAAGGCTTCGGGCAAATTCTTTGGGGATGATGCTTATGTTTTCTAATGCAATTTTTTAATTACCCATTTTTTAGTTGGAAAAGCTTTTGCTGTTGCCACTGCATTTGTATTTGGTGGTGCTGCATTGGTGTTTGGTATGGTGGCCTCCAAGTTAGAGCTGCATAATGTAAGTGATTTTTGTTGAAAATATATACCTAGGTATCTGTAATTTGAATTTGAATGAGTTCATTTTTAGGAGTTTCTTTTTATGTTTCAAATTTTAGGACATTGGTGAGATAAGGATATGATCTATTTAGATAAAAATATATTTTCCATACGAAATACCAACACAATTATATGTTGATCCTAGAGTTTAATATGTAATTTCTCTCTCTCTCTCTCTCTCTCTCTCTCTTGGTTATGTGTATTATTTTTCTTTTTTTTTTTGAATTAGTTAAGTAATCCACTGGAATGTCTACTTTAATCTATTTTCATTCATCATTCTTCATAAATTATTCATCTTATGACCATAAAAATTCGTGTAAGCCTTTGTATAGTATCTCAATACTAGTTTTTTCTTCTATGTTTATTCAGTTGTATTAATAGATTTCTATATTGCCAAATAAATTGTACATTTTAGTTTGTTGACTTTTATCGGAAATTTTTGTTGTTACATTACAGATCAATGACCTCAAAACTAAGGGCAAAGACTACATTGAGCCACAACTCGAGAATATCAAAGAGCAATTTGCTCCCTTCAAAATATGGGCAAGTTTAAAATTCTATTTCTTCAATCTTCTGAACATTTCAATTCACAAGCCTAACTCAAAACTTGGATTTGCAGGCTGAAAATGTGTCAAGAAAGTGGCATATGGAAAGGGAAGATGTTAAACAGAAGACTATCGTGAAGGAGCTATCTAAAATTTGGGGTAGAAAAACAACAGATTGAGATTTACAATTTTATTTGTTTTCCCTTTACTTTAGGTGGTTTGGAAATATGTGGCATGGACATCCAAAGATGGATATATTGGATGGATTATGCCTCTGGCTGTTGTTGTGTCTGTAAATGTTGAAGCATTCTGGAGAATAAAAACAATAAAAAAGTAGTGTGTATCAATAGTTAAGATAGTAGTAAATGTAAGAATATGATTTTGGTTAATTCAAAAAAAAAATAAAAAATCCCCCTGATATTTTGGCAGACCAGTAATACTGTTAAGGTTCTGAAAACCCTAATTTGTTGCAACAAAGATGACATTTGGCAATTTGAGATCAATGTATGTCTATGCAAATTACACAGATTGTACTATAACATAAGAAAGCATGAATGAGATGTGGTAGAAAATGTAGCATTATTTGCCATTCTTAGGATGCTCAAGTTTTGTGACATGGTTAAGAGTGATGCATACAACATTGTTTGAGGCTATAATCTATGATGTGTTTGGATAAGCGGTAGCCAAGGGAGAATCTCGTTTACAGCAGGGAACCATGCTTTAAAAGTGTCTATACATGTTTGATAGAACCAATTTGCGTTTATAATTATGGTTTTGGCAACATGATGGAAACAACTCGCTTATCATTGTTCTTTTATTTCTTCCTTACTTTTATTATTTAAAATATTTATACCCTAATATGTGTAAATGAAATAATAGTTTACATTAATTTAGAAGCTGAAAGTATTTGTATAAAAGACAATATTAATTACATTTCATTTATGTATTATCCTCTAAAATGATTAGATAAAAAACGGAGTGGTTATTGTTTATTGGAGAAGTTACAAGGGTGAGATAACTCTAGATCAAAGAAAGCCCTGAATTCACTAAACATACTAATGATAAGCTCACTTCGGAATCTGATGAAACTTGCATAAACATCTCATTTTATTACAAGAATATAAGGGACGAAACATATTGGACCAAGACCAAATGACAAGATAGAAATATAGATATCGCGTTGTTTACAAGCATAACATATACTGGTGATTTGATTTGCTGCTTTCTTTGCATCTTCGTTTTGGAACACCCTATGAACAATTTAAATTAAATTATATATCTCAGACATACAACTATGCCAAAGGAAGTGATAAAAAAAAAGAATGAAGGTCAAGAATTAATGAAGAGTGAATCTTGAGAAGAACCACAGGTGAATTTGGATGTGAGGGAAAAACCAATGCCTTAAAACCAATTATGCCACCACATCATCCCTATTTTGCAGGTTGGTCTGAATCAAACTTAAAGGTAGTTACTATAACTCATAATCAAGACCAGCTCCATATTTCCAAGCCTCTAGACGCCGCTTCAACTGGAAACTCATCTTGGATGGCAATGTATGTAGCAGTGGCCTTGCGATTCATTGAATATGAGCATAGAATACAAGGTGTGTCAATTGGATCTATATAATAAATAAGGAAGCTAAAAAGTGGTTTAAGAGAACCTTGTAAAGACTATTACCTCAGAATAGGATCAGCAAAGATCGATAAAAAGGTGTAGTATCCAAGCCCCAGAAAATGTCTGGACCAATCTAGAAGTACAGGAACACCAACCTGGAACAAGATAAAATTCTTAATATGTGAAAGAGGTCTCTGACAAATTATTTATGCTACATATTTTTATTTAATATGGGAAACTAAAACACATGAACATATATAAATTATGTTTTCACTTCAAAGTATATTCATGTTTGTCTAATAGATATATAAGTTGCACTTCAAAAATTAAGACAGACGATATGAGAGTTTCTTGCATCATGAAGTACCTGCTTGAATATGGATGGGAGTATTTGAGGATTTGTTAACATAACCAGGCCTAATGTTTTGGAAAGTGGCCCAAACTGTACAACATCCTGTAAATATTATCTTAGGAAAGTCATCATTCCAATTAATTGAGTCTTTTGAGAACAACATCCTACAAAAGACACAGAAAAAAAACATATCCACACAGTTTCAGATTGGGACAAGAAGAACACCTGTAGAAACGGTCGTAGAACTGGATCACCAAGCCTCTGCAAAAATGAAGGATAAAAAAGCAATAGTAAGAAATAATTTCAAAATAATCTCACTCGTGAGATAAATATACTACCTGCATGCAACTAAAATTGGTATAAAGAAGTTCATTAATGAAATCTGCAGGAACATTGGACTGTTTCTTTGCTGACATTGCTCTTTGGAATAGCCATGAAGCACTCAAGTTGGGCTGCATGATACATAATTTTCGTCAGGTATTTATTTTCATACTACAGATTCTGAAACAGTCAAACCTTTGAGAAAAGTTGGAAAGTACCATGTAAGGGTTCAGCAAAGACAAGTTGTATGAGTCAAGATAATCACCATTGACTGCTTCATGTATTCCTTCATTACAATAAAGCGGATAAAAAAGAATCCGATTATCTCAATAGTGTACTTATTTTTTTGTATTTACTTGTTTGAACAAATTTCTAAATCAATTTCAGCTACATAACATTTTACTAAAACTAAATTAGGTGTTCCAATGTTGCTGAAGTCAGAAGCAAGGCAAAGAAAAATGGAGGTGGGGAGTTCCATAGATACTCAGAAAACAATCAGATTCACAGTTTAAGGTCTCCGATTAAAAAAAAGTAACTTCTGTCCCACAACATAGCAATAGATCTGCTTCAGCTAGTACAAAAATGTACATCAGAAGTTTGAAACTTCACTGAAAGACTTACCAGCTGACAGTCTCCCAAGGTGCCTGGTCAAACTTCCAAATCCACCAAATGAAACAGGCGATTGTATGCCACTGGCATCACCAAACTACATAGAATAAAGTTTGACTGCTTCAATGTTATTCTATAGATCATCGATGATGTGTAAAACGTAATTTACCTGTAAAACTCTATTAAAAGAAGCTGGTAGCGGACTGCTAGGTGCTCCATATCATCATCAAACATTGTACGGTGTGATATTAAAAGAAATTATAAGTCGAGATACAAGCAAATAGATCCAAAATGAGTTTAAAACAAACTTAGGGAATTGAACAAGTTAGGCGGAGAGTAATTGGAAGCATTTAGTAGAACTTATCAACTGATTTATATATATATATTCTAATACAAAGCATTACCTCTCGCGATATGTGGGAAAGATTCCATAAATAACTCGTAGTATCTCTAAATTGTCAAGTGAAACACCCTATAATGAAATACAATGTTCTTCAAAATGGACAAAACAGAGATCAAGACACATCAGAGAACATGATGAAAGAAAGAAAACTAGCCTGGTATTCTGGCATCAAATCCCAGTATTCTTCTAATAATTCTTCCAATTTTGGGGATCCAGGTTGAGGTTCCACATAAGTGAACATATAAGTAGTACGGTCCAAAGGACCCGAGCCTGCTGGAAATGCCTGTGAAAATTTCAGTGAAACTTCTTAGAAAGAGTATGAGGATACTATGTTTCTACTGATATAGTAAAAGGTACCTCCCAAAACAATTGTGCTTTTGAGTCTCCAACTTTCTTTATCGATGAACTGCTAAATATGACATCACTACTGGAGTTTGTCTTAAAGCCACGTGCACATGTTCCAACAACAAGGCAAACACCATCAGGCTTTCGCCCACCTCTTATCTGTAAAATCATTGAACATGACAATCGGAAGAAACTTCAGGAAAAGGTTTTAATTTTAATACTCATTACGTACTTATTTATCGTTCATTAAATAGCATGTGTAGAACTTTAATCAACAGAAGTTTTTTATATTTTCAAGGGAGTTTTCAATCTCATTCTTGTTAGTGCTGATTTTACAATAATACTGGATGAAAGAGACCATCATTGACCTATCCTGCAAGTGGTATAATCATTGAGAAACTTAGGTGGCTATTTATTTAACAAATATTCATATGAAATGACAGTGAATGTGTCCTGCATGTGCATGATAGAACTACAACAGAAGACCAAAAGAGATAACTTATAAATGACAATCAGTGCCTGTATTCCATGAAACATGTGCAAACATCCTTGTGATAAAACTCTGAAAATCATAAAATATCTGTTAGAATGCATCGGTGAGTAAAAATATATTCCCGACCTGTTTTACAACAGGGGAGAAATTCCCCATGGCATCAATTATCAGACGGGATGACAGTATTTTCTCCCCAGAAAGTTTCAGAACCTGAAAAGACATATAAACTGGGGTTCATGCCTCACAATCTCTGTATAAAGTAAAAATTATCATTCATCAGTCACAAATTAATTCGTAATTTAAAATTTCCATTGCAATGATAGGTTCATGTATTCTCTGTTTCCATGCTTCACTATCCATCCTCAATCTACTTTGCAAATTTTTTTCTGATACAGTGTAAGACTTTCTTTGTTTTGATGTTTCTCCACAGTTAAGCAGTGTTTTTATGAATGCAAACATGTATACAGAATTTCAACAAAATGAAGACATCTGAACAGGCTACACAGCCTAGAATGGTGTTTTGTGTAATTATGATAATTCATCAATAATAAAATTTCACAAAATAACACTTAAGAAGTTATGATTGCGCTAGAATAACTAGTTTTAGAAGTTATGGTAAACTCACTGCAGCATCCTCATATACATTAATGCAGGAGACGCTGCACTGCTCAAAAATAACTCCACCGAGGGAGATAAACCGTGTCTTTACAATCTCTATAAGCTTTTCTGGTCTGCAGTGGCAAATAGAAAAGATGAATGTTTAAGGAAAAGTCTAGATCTTCAACAGAATACTAAGTTTTACACTCAAATTACTTCATTGTAAACCTTTGCTCTGTGCCTATAGGAAAATAACAAAATGCATGTTTATGAGAGTTAAGCCAGATAGATATTCAATTAACTAGCAAGCCTACTAGAGTACACAATTATCAAGATAAGTTATAGGTTCTCATACCAGGTCAGATTTTAGCTTAAAACCAATTGGTATTAAGTGAAGTTGTTCAACATATATATAAATTACACAACAGGTATCGAAGTAAATGATGCGGAACTTCCTAACAAACATTTAGCAACTTTATGCTCTATAATTGCCACTTCCATAATTTTCGGTCCTTCACTCCCAATAGATTGTCCTTTCATGATCTGTATCCATATTTGAGTTGTTATTCTCTTAACACATAGTTTTCTAATAACATTTTTATGCAAAATATTTTAAGACTGGATGTACAATCTGCTTGCACATTTCTTAGTAATTCTACATCCAGTCTGCTACAACAGATTTTCTGTCCTCTCTTGAAAGGAATATGCAAAATATAGTGAAATACACTAATTAAGTATGTGATCGAATTAGCTTATTTTGTGTATAAAATGTTACAATCAAAGTGTTAGTTAAAGAGATTTTGGAAAAAGAAGTAAATTTTCTCTAAAAACTAAATAATCTAAACATACACTAAATTAAGCAACTGCAACTGCAACTGCATATTGTTCATTGCCAAGACAAACAAAACAGAAAGAAAAAAATTAACTACATAAGAACAAAGATTAACTTATATATTCATAATTGAAATACAAGAAAACAATTATGATGAGAAGGAGACTGACGAAACACCGAGATTAAGTATGTCATTGACCCAGATATCCCCTTTCCTTTCAAATCCACATCTGTTCTGCATAGTTTATGAAATTGTCAAAGTGAAGTTAGTAATAAGCAAATTAAAAATATAATAAAGGGGAGAGTAGGAAGCAGAAATCCTACGGGGGGTTACAAAAGAAGACTTGGGCTGAAGTCGGCATTTAAGACTCGTGCCATTAGTGAGATAGCTTGTGAGATAGTTTATGAATGAGTTAATTTATAGAAGCTATTTCTAGTAGCTTCTCTAAAATCTGATTTTTAATTCACGTATATACTAATTTTTAGCTTAACGGGGGGCTAATTTTAATCATTCTTATTTTTCTTTTCTAGAAGTGTGTATGTATAAGTTTCCTTCAAACAATCCCTATATCCCTTAGTTGTTAGATAATTTCATCTTGAAGTGCTCTATGAATAATTTTTTCATTTAATCTGTAACTAACAAGACCTTATTATCAATCTTTTGCTATGTTTAGGCATGTGCTGTGTGTTCTAAAGATAGTAGTTACAGAGAAATACCTAATCAAGATGATTCTTGCTACAAAGAGATTGGCAACTAAACTGAAGAAGTTCAGGAATTACAGGATTGAATTTCACTGCTGTGGCTCTTTCAATGTCATCTTCTTCCAGGACTCCAACTTCTACAAGTTCCAAAAGCTCCTTTCTTGATATATTCCATTCTTGCTCTCTCTAATGATAAAAACAACACTAATTAATTAACCCTTCAAAGAATTCGCTTACTCTTTTCATTTTAGATTGAATGTTGATATCAATGAAGCTGAAATTACCCCCTTTAGTACATTCCTTTCCACAATCGCAACTCGAAGACCCCTAGTACACAAGGCTGTGGCAACGAAGATTCCCAGAGTGCCACCACACACCAACACATCATATGAAGCTTCTGCTTTGTCAGCAAGACTAGATGAGCCAAACAAGCCCGGGATGGTAGAGACAACTTGCTGAGGCTCTTGCACAACTGCAATGAATACATACGGAGATTACAGAGCACATAAAGTTCTCTAATTTCCTAAAGGGTATAAGAATCATTGAACGACATGAACCTTCTTGAGAGGAGCATATGCTTGACCATAGCTTGTCTAATCTTTTCAAGGCTTCGTATGAGTATGCTCCACCAGCACCACCAACTTCTCCACTCACTGAAACACTCTCCATAATCCTCTAAAAACAATAAAAAGATAGTACAATTTTCTTACTTGATCTTATGATGTACAACTATCCATAATCTGAAGACAGTGTAAAAGCTTAACACTATAAGTGTTATTTGGACTTGCTACAAAGAAAGCAGAACGTGGCATGACACACTGAAGATTTGGTACCTGGGTTCTGGAGGGAACAGCTTGTGGTCTGAAAAGCAGGGGTCTTTTCTTCTGGGGGAATGAAGTCCCCACTGAGAGCTGAGATATTCCATTAATGGGTTGAAGCCGAAGCAATGACATAACAGAAGAAGCTAAAAAATTTAAGATAAACAAGCTGAGTAACAGAAGTGAAGTAACTGGTTTTTTTCCCTCTTCTTCTGTGTTTGGTTTATCGATTGTGATTATGGTTATGATGGATGAAAAAGGCAACGAATTTGCGCACCACAATTGGACACGTTCAACTTCAACCACCAAAACTGTCTTCCTGTGTCCTTTCTTCTTGTATGTCTCTTTTTCTTTCTTTTTTTTTTTTTTTTTTTTTTTTTTTTTTTTTTTTTTTTTTTTTTTTTTTTTTTTTTTTTTTTTTTTTTTTT
>Ga0099825_1007401_pt1 | contig 13377 bp, 5 predicted proteins | sample SiratroredBW_FD_76838 | JGI IMG/M metagenome (GOLD analysis project Ga0099825, IMG submission 76838) | Root nodule microbial communities of legume samples collected from California, USA - Siratro red BW | ecosystem: Host-associated > Plants > Roots > Nodule | place: USA: California | collected... | reverse complement strand
TAAGAGTGTAAGTGATGTGAGAAGTTTCCATGGGTTAGCTAGTTTCTATAGGAGGTTTGTGAAGGACTTTAGTACTATTGCTGCACCTCTTAATGAGCTAGTTAAGAAACATGTGGGATTTAAATGGGGGCAAAAACAAGAACAAGCCTTTGCTGTCCTTAAGGATAGGCTTACTCATGCGCCTATACTTGTATTTCCTAATTTTGCAAAATCTTTTGAATTAGAATGTGATGCATCTATTGTGGGCATTGATGCTATTTTAATGCAAGATGGTAATCCAATTGCTTATTTTAGTGAGAAATTAAGTGGAGCTGTACTTAATCCTACTTATGATAAGGAATTGTATGCCCTTGTAAGAGCTTTGGAAACATGGCAGCATTATCTTTTGCCCAAAGAGTTTGTGATTCACAGTGATCATGAGTCTTTGAAGTATTTAAAGGGACAAGGCAAGTTGAATAAGAGACATGCTAAATGGATAGAGTTCCTTGAGCAATTTCCATATGTGATCAAGCACAAGAAGGGTAAGTCTGATGTGATGGCGGATGCACTATGACACAGGTATGCCCTATTCAGTTCCTTGGAAACTAAATTCATTGGTTTTGAGCATATTAAGGAGTTGTATGAACATGATTCTGATTTTTTTCTTATCTATCATTCATGTGCACTTGCTGCCCAAAATGATTTTTTTAGACATAATGGGTATTTGCTAAAAGACAAAAGACTTTGTGTGCCTAAAAGTTCTATTAGAGAGTTGCTTGTTCAAGAGGCACATGAGGGGGGGTTAAGGGGTTATTTTGGGGTTCAAAAGACCTTAGACATATTGCATGAGCACTTTTATTGGCCACACATGAAACATGATGAGCATAAGTGGTGTGAAAAGTGTCTCGTTTGTAAAAGATCAAAATCAAGGGTCATGCCACATAGTTTGTATACTCCTCTGCCTATTCTTGATTGCCCTTGGACTGACCTTTCCATGGATTTTGTTTTAGGTATGCAACGATCTAAAAGCGACAAAGATTCCATTTTTGTTGTGGTTGATAGGTTCTCTAAGATGGCTCATTTCATACCATGTAGAAAGGTGGATGATGCTTGTCATGTGGCAGATTTGTTCTTCAAAGAGGTAGTAAGACTCCATCAATTACCTAAGAATATTGTGAGTGATAAGGACTCTAAGTTCCAAAGCCACTTTTGGAGGACTTTATGGGGTAAGATTGATACTAAAGTTTTGTTTTCTACTACTTGCCATCCCTAGACTGATGGGCAAACCGAGGTAGTAAATAGAACTCTTTCTTCTCTTCTAGGGCTGTAATTAAAAAGAATATTAAGTCTTGGGAAGAATGTTTACCTCATGTTGAATTTGCATATAATAGGACAATCCATAGTACTACTTAATTTTCTCCATTTGAAATTGTTTATGGATTTAACCCTCTAACTCCTCTTGATTTATTGCCATTGCCTAAAGATTTTGTTTTGAAGCATCAGGATGGCAAGGCAAAAGCTGAATTTATGAAGAAGATCCATGAGAAGGTAAAAACACAAATTGAGAAGAAAGTGGAAAGTTATGTTAAGCATGCAAATAAAGGAAGGAGAAAGGTAGTCTTTGAAAGGAAGAAAAAAGGTAGTCTTTGAACTTGGTGATTGGGTTTGGGTACATTTCAGGAAGAAGAGATTTCCATCTCAGAAAAAAAGTAAGTTAATGCCAAGAGGCGCTGAACCTTTCCAAGTGTTGGCCAAAATCAATGATAATGCATATAAAATTGATTTACTAGGTGAGTATAATGTTAGTAATACCTTTAATGTGTTTGATCTTTCTCTATATGATGCAGACAATAAGCTTAGAGGTTTGAGGCCAAAGGCTTTCGAAAAAGAAGGAATGATGAGGACATCCAGGCCCAAGTCCAATTTAAAACTCCAATTGAAGAATCTTTGCAAGGATTGGGAGGTTCTATGACTAGAGCAAAGGCTAAGAAGGTAGATGAGTCATTACAACAAGTGTTGGCGACAATCTTTGAAGCTGCAGCTCAAGAGAAAGATTTAGAGGCCATCATAATTCAAAATGTGTCCTAGTAATTTAAGGCCAATAGTTACCCAATAGTTACTTAGACAATAGTCATTACAACAAGTGTTGGCAACAATCTTTGAAGCTGCATTAAAAAAAAATAATAATAGTGATCGTAAAATGTTTAGGGCTAATTTTGAGACCAAGACCTTTCACTTCTTTAGGTCTCTATTAACCACATAGGCATTTTATCTAGGTTTGTAATGTTGAAAATTTATTTATCTTTTATATGCTTTTAGTACTTGAGAACAGTATAAATCATTTGGATTTGAATGAAAGAGAGACTTTTGGTTGTCTTTCTTTACAGAAGCGTGAGATATTCTCTGCTAGGGTTTAGGGTTTAGGGCCTTGAATCATCTGATCTTATAAAGAATTCCCCAATTCTTGTGGCGATCGTAAGAGCTTATCAAATGTCAATTGTTTGTGGCGTCCAACCTTTCCTTCACTCGAATCTGATCCTTGTTTTTTATTTCTTTCTACATTGATATCTTTTTTCTTTTTCAGAAATTTCTCTAATCTTTCTTAAATTCATATCTCGTGTATGACTAATCTTATGTCACAGAATTAATCTTACATTTCTGTGCAAATTTGCACGAGGAACCACATCATTAACCCTGCCTCACTTGGATATTTTTTTTTTCTTTTTTATTTCAAGCCTATCCAATATGAATGTGAGATATATTTGTGTTGGCTTTATTTTTCCTCCTTCCCTCACCTAAAGAAATTACTATATAACTTTAATATGAATATATTCTCAACCAATATTCATGATGTAAAACCATAAAAAACTGATCCAAACTAATAATTTCTCCACCTCCTCTCTCTCCCAACAATTTAATCATTTTCATTCTTCCAAAACATGAGTATTGGGACGATAGAGATCATATGTGTCCAGAGATGATCAAGAGACCATGGCCTTCTAGAGTCTAACCTCAACCATGACTTCCCCATCTCACTCCAATGCAACAAACTGATAGGCCTAAGATGCAGACTTCTACACCTCCCTTCAAGGTTATTTCCTCCCAACCCATGTTGATTCCATCTTGCACATTCACTGTTTTCCAAGTCTCCATCAACCAGTCTCCACACCTTGTAGTACTGGAGGTGTAGGATAATGTAGTTGAGGTACTCTTAATGAGATATCTATTACGAGATAATATAGTTGACGTACTTAAGGATGGTCCGATAACAGTCAAATAGTGGATGACTTGATAGGTCCAAGAATCTTGTTAGGATAGATTCTGATACCATATCAAAAAATAGACTTTAAATTTATAACTTAACCGTACAAAATCAAGCTTATAAAGTGAGGTTTGCATTCAATTATAAATTAGTAAAAGACATCATTTTTAGTCGACGTAGAATCTTCAACAATATTCATTTATTTATTTTTTTTATAAAAAAAGTTGGTTTGTAAGTGTTTTCCAAACATGCCTATAGTGAAGAGAGGAAGTGAAGCTTTGAAAGTGGAAACGAGATTCCAATGTCAAATTTAATATTATTTTAACTAATAAGTGATTATAGTTTAGTTTCAGCAGAAGAAGATAATGAAAAAGAAAATATTGTATAAGGTGATATGTGTACTCGAAAAACAGAATGAATAAGATTTTATACTAAAATATATTATAATATTCATTTGTTAATTTTATCCTATGTCATGTGACCAATTTCATGACAACTGATTGGTTGACTGTAAAATATTTTTTATTTTATTTTTTATAATTATTAGATGGTAAAATTAATTTATAAATTATTAGGTTAAATAATTGGGATACTTTTATTTTTATATTTTTTATGAGTTTTCGGAAATATTTTTATAATTCTAATTTTATAAATTATTTATAGTAACTATTTTGACAAAATAATTAATTAATTAGCTGTTAAATCCATTTTTTGCAAAATGAGTATAATCTTTGATATTAAATGTGTTAAATTAAAATAATTTAATTGTAACTTTTTAAAAATATTTTGACTCTAAAATTGTCTATTTAACTGTTTACAATAATTAGTCTCGGAAACTATGTGGATAAAGTCTCAAAAAAAAAATTCCTATAATTATTTACAGTATATTTAGTAGTGGAAATACGAGTGAAGGTGGAGGTGGTAAGAAAATAAAGATTACCCTAACCAGTTACCTTCTAATCCAGTTTTTTCCTCGTTATAAGATATATATTTAACCAACATAATATAATAAGTAACAAGTTAAAAAGAAATAATTACGGCAAAATAAGTAAAATATATTCTCTTATTACACCAAACAAATATACATACATGTGTGTTGGTTAAAAGGCCAAAGTATTTTATATATAAGACTTAATTGCATATCTTACCACTTCTGTTTTATAATTTTGTAAGTTTTATCACCCAACTTTTTATTTTATAATCAAACTTTTTAGGTCTTATGTAACCATATATTGAATTATAAATAAGTGATAATGCATCATGAAACTTTTTTAAGATAATGAAATAAGATAAAAACAATTTTATGAAATTTGGTTTAACAAAATCACATTATATATTTCAATTTTTCTAAAACATTTTTTTAACCTGTTATTTCTTCATGAAAAATATAATGGATTAGTAAAATATGAGAAAATTTATAAATTTCGATAATAAAATAAAAAATAATACTTAAATAATAAAACATATAGTTAAATCTATATATAATAAATCTAGCACAACCATTCCTCGAGGATGAAAGGAAAGCAATTGGTTGTATGTATCTAACTAAGTGCTTCTAAGTTACCTAAGACATGTCCATGTCTCTGCATAAAAAGATAATTCAAGTTTACATAATAAACTTAACCTACTAAGTGCTTCTTTCTTTACATGAGAGAAACTACCTTCTAAATTTAAAATTTAATTTCGTTAAATTATGAATTATTTTATTTTATTTTTAACGACATAGCAGTCATCTTATGTATGTAGAAATCAATAATTTCATTATAATAATAATCCAGGATTAGAAGAAAAAAATACTTTTACATTCCCAGTACATTTCTATTTAATTATTAAATTTTGTTAAGCATCCTAAATATACTAATACTACAACGGAAGTACGGTATAAAAGCAAAAAATACTCTCGCTCCACAAGCTAGTTTGTAAAGCTAAGTTAAACCCAAAATATAAATTTTAAAAACTGAAACAAGCCAACTATAAATTGTAATTTGTGAACTCATGTATTTAAACATTAATTTTTATCAATAATTTCTTTCACCATATATTGTTACAATATTAAAAGGATTTTTAAATATGTTAGAATTATATAATCCTATGGAGCAAAAAAAAAAAACTTCAGAACCCAAAATCCTTCACAAGCAAAGCTTCAGAACCCATTAAAAGAATATTTATATATATATAACCATATCCACTATATGGAGGAGCCAATTTTGACTAGTGTCATATTCAAATGATAATTACTGAATGAACCTTGAAGTTTTGGACCATTGGGTGGTGAGACAGTTGTTTGTGAGCATGCTTATGATTCAGTACACTGACTGCACTGAAATAAAGTCATAAATTGTAGATAGAAGTAAATTAGACCACATACACACATGATTGTATTATGAGCTGGAGGGAGATTCCGTGTGTGGAAATTGAGCTGTAATTCACACCCTTCCCTCTGTTTCCCTCTATTTCACTCTCATTGCACTCCTCACAACTCTATAAATCCCAACTCTGCAACTTGTTTCTCTCACATTTCTTCTTCTTTTTCTTTTCTATTCACCTATCACAGACCATTCTCTTAATGTGGACATGGAATTCACCACCATCTTTTGTTTATTTCTTTCTTTTCCCTTCATGCTTCTCTTCAAGCCATTGCTCACTTCCATCACTTCCAAACACTAGGAATAGTTGCTCCCTCCCGGTTGCATTGGTTGTTCTTACATTGGTGAAACCTTCCAAATGTGTTCCCTTCACTCAAACAATCTTCTTTGCCACACAAATAAAAAGGTCTTATATTTTGTTAGTTCATTTGATTGTTTGGTAATTTCTTTTTCATGATCTTCACATGAACTGCTTGGGAAATTGGATTGGAGGGATTCTAGATAAGATGGTACTAAACTGAAAATTTGATATGTTACCTTAGATCTTTTGTGAGAAAGAAAATGTTTGGGTATTGAGAATACATTTGAAAGGTTTCTCCTATGTAAGGTCCACCTATGGAATCAGGAAGGAGAAACTGCTCCTGGTGTTTGCAGGGGAAAGATTAGAGCAGTTACTTGATCAGAATAATAAAGAGAAAAGGAGCAAGCAAGCAAAACGTGGCGCTTAGTTCCATTTCAATATTTGATGTTAGTGGCTTGAAATAGGTGAATAGGGAAGAAGATGAAGCAAAACTGATGGTCAGTGAAGAAAAGCCAGCAAAATTTCAGTAGTGTAGCAGCAAAAGGTTCTACTTTCTGAATGCTGGAAGATTCATTAAGGAATCTTTCTCAAGGGTAAGAATCTGTATGAGAGAAAACCAAGTCTACTTAATGGTATTAATCAGCTCAACTATCTTACTTTCATGAAAATTTGATCATTTTGACTGACAATTTCTTTTGGTTATTCTGTTTTCCATTTTACTGTCATAAAACTAATTGCTTCTTGTCTAGTTCATACTTTGAATGATTTAGCACCCTTTGCCCTGCAAGAACAGGTGAATATACCAATGTGAAAGAGCATTGCCATCTCACTTAAGAGCTTCATCTCAATACACATAGTGTGAAACATTTCACTTCATTGAAGTATTCAAGAAGCATACAAGCACCTTGCTCTGATTCATGCCATGCTTGTCATATCCATCAGCTAAAGAGTTAAGAGTTGAGGATGGATCACCAACAATCATGTATATATATTTAGCTAGTAGTTTTGTGAAATGAGTAGAAGAAAAATTGATGCCAGAGAGAACAATTCCATCAATCATGTTCTATTTTTCAAGTGTTTACAAAAGATGAAGAAAAACCACAAGTCATGCCATTATTGAAGGCTGAACTAACATCATTTTGCAGATTGTTATTTGAGTTGGCAACTTGTTCCTAATTAAAGTTCTTCTCTGATCTGATGCTCATATCATGATCTCTATTAATTATTTCTTTATACAAATTCGGACCTCGTATCTTCCACCCATAAAGGAATTAAGGAAAGTGCATTTAAACATTGGATTTCAGAGAATTAGAGCTTGAATATCTAAACTTCTATATTAAGAATTAGTGTTCAACAGTGGTGCACCAGTACCCTCATTTTTCCAAAGTAGAGCATGCATTAAACCTGTAGGACAAGGAGAATCTTATGATTTAACAAATTCCTAGTCAACTTTTATTTTCCATACATGGATGCATGATAGCCAGATCCAAGAAAGTATTATATTAAAATTAGGAAAAAGATAAGTATACCAGAGCTAAGAAGTTTTTATACTAAAAGAAGTTTAACTGTTTACATTATATCAACCTTTGTAAAAGGGAATAAGCTCATTAAGCAAATAAGTTGTCATACCTATAGAGAGGGGCAGTTATGTTATTCAGAAACGAAACATAAAGTTCAACCACTCATCATTTTTCTTTCAAGTTAATATTTTTATGTTTTACGGTTTACAAGTTATTGTTTACATCTACCTCCCTGATTAGCAGGTGCCTTTTTCTTCTTTGTTAAAATCCATTTTCGAATACACTTAGCTTTCTTATCATAAAACAAGTTTATCTTTTATTCAACCCTGTCTAAATATACTATTATACAGATCACTCAACAAATTGTCATGAAAAATCTAGCTGTAAAACAATAATGTAGGATCTTAGTTGTTACTTTTTAAAACAATAACATCTTAGATTTAATAACTTATATTGTTTATTAGAGCGTGTTGTTTATCACTAACATCAATTGGGTTAAACTGTCTAGTAGTGTTTATTTTTATCAGCTGGTGTACTAGCAATCGTTTATCATATAATTGTTTTCGTTTGATTAGTTAGAAGTTCTTGAGTGCTTCTAACTAATCCTTAAGTCTTGTAGCACCTTTTATAAGAGCATCTACCTCTCTTGTAGATTAGACTTTAGCACAATGTAATAATATGAGTCAATCTTTCTTGTTATATTGTTTTTTGTATTCTTCGTTCGTTATATTTACTAAGAGTGTTTTGTAACCAGTATTACACTCATTCTTCCATTATTTGTAGGCTCATTCTGACACTCTGTGTACTATCAAAGTCATTTTCATCGATCTTTGTCCATTATTGGTGATAAAGGCTGTTGCAAGATAAAATGTTTATCACTTTCAAGATCCAGAAGTTCATTGGAAGAATAGTTTCAACCTTTAGAGGATCAAGATGCGAGTCTTACTAAGAAACAAAGGGTGTGGCCACCGTTTTCCTATAGTACGCCCCATATAGAGAGACATGTGATGGAGAAAATGTAGGAAAAGACTCATTGAATCGTCATTCTATCGTTGTTAGATGAGATTCTTTATGAGGTTGCGGAGAAGATGACCTTTGCAGTTTTGTGGCTAAAGTTGGAGAAGTCCTTCATTAAGTAGATGAAGACGGAATAATGATTACGTTAGTCCCTATCCCACCTTCCTATGAGAACTCGGTAAGTTCTTTAAGGTGAGGAAGGATTTCATCATGTTAGAGACAATCAAGAAAATATAAACAACATGGAAATCATCAGCTTCTACAACCATAGCTCATAATACGAAATGATGGAAAACGCTCTTTTTCTTGTAGTCATCTTTTGGATTTCTTCTTTGGATGGATCATGAAGGATATTTGATGAGCGGATTCTTAAAACTCAAAAAGAGTTTCAATGAACTGATGTGGAGATAAGGAATTTATAAGAGTGGGAGATGAGCTTAACTCACTACAAAAGAGTCTAGGCTAAGTCTAGAAAGAGACACAGAGAACTTATGAAGAAGTATAATGGTCAAAAATGGGTAGCATTTTATTACTAATTTCAATTTAATTTTACATGTACTGGGCACTTCTATTTACAGGTCAAAGCTTCTCAAAACCTCTCACATGAGTGCATGACAAGTGGCAAGCTATGATCGGAGAGGATCATCTCCACTAGAAGAGTGTCATGTGGGAAGGAAGCATGGAAAGGCATGTGGTGCCACCTAGCCCTAGCTTGCCTTACACGCTAGGGTTTTGAGCTAGGCGCAAGCTTCCCCTCTCCTAGGGTTAAGGTTTTGTCTTCTACAACCCTTGGCCCAAAATACAAGGCCCAAATGAAAAACCCTACACCATCTTGGTCTAAAATTAAAAACCTTATACTACCTTAGCCCAAAATACAAGGCTCAAAATAAATTCTACAGTACTCTATAACTTTTACAATTAGAGGTCTTGTTATCTTGATGCTCAAATATTTCTAGAGTGGTCTTCTTCAAAGTTGACCTTTAGTCCTAAACCCTTATTGGAGGCCCAATCAAGCCCAATTAGGCCAAATCAAGCTCTTAATCAAGTCCATAGCTTAGTGACCTCTTTATTCTGTAACTTGGGTGGTTAGGGTAAATTTCACCAACATAGAATTTGAGATGAAAGATATAGGTGTAGTAGATATGGTTCTAGGGATGGAGATCAAGAGGGATATAGCCCAAAAGAAATTTTTTTGTGTCAAAGGAAGTACATCCAAAATGTGTTCAGACGTTTTGGGATGGAATGTGCTAAAGTCATGAGCTTACTTTTGAAAATCTTTATACGTCTCTCTAGCTCAACAATCCTAAAATGAGTTTATGCAAGCACAGTGGGAAGTCCAATGTATGTCATGGTATGTACTAGACCAAATTTTGTACAAATTGTTAATATGGTAAGTATATGAGCATACTTGGGAAGGAACATTGGTAGGCAATGAAGAGGATTCTGAAATACTTGAAGGGGATTAAATACATTGGACTTATCTTTAAGGGTTACTCATAGTGAAATGTAGTAAGTTTCTTGGACTTTGACTTTGCATTGTTAGATAATCCATTACTAGTTATGTTTTCACCATTGGTTGATCTCTAGTCAGTTAGAAAGGAGCTCTCCAACCAACAGTGGTGTTGTCAACAATAGAGATTGAGTATATAACATTGGCGGAGGGAGCAAAGGAGGGTATATGTCTCAAGAGTCTCATGGATGATCTTAGGTTTGCTCAAGGAAAGATAGTCATCTTTTGTGATAGTCTAAATGTTATATGTTTGACTAAGAATCATGTGTAGAATGGTACATCAAGCATATCAATGCTAGATATCACTTTCTTTGTACTAAGGAGAGGATCAAGGTGAAGGACGTAGATTCAAGAAGAATCTTATAGATGTCTTCATGGTTCCCAAAAACAAGTTTATGCATTAATTAATAGATTTGTTGAATGTTGATTATTAGCTGTATTTTCAACATAAAGTAATTGCATTCAAGGTAGTGTTTATAGGATCTTGTGTACTTACTAGTTTCTAGTTTATAAAATGAGAGCATTTAGACTCTAATAACTTATATTGTTTGATATAGTGAATTGCTTATAAGTATCTTTTATTAATTTAGACTATCTGGTGATATTTATTCTTATCAATTGGTGTATTAGTGATCACTTGTTGTATAACTGTTTTAGTTTAATTAGTTAAAAGTTTTTTTTAGTAATTCTAACTAACTTTTAAGTCTTGTCATGGTCTTTATAAGAGTATCTATCTCTACATAGAGAAGAGTTTAGCACAATGTAATAATGTAAGACAAATCTTTCTTGTTTATTATTTTACTTTATGTGTTTCGTTCATTCATCTTCAAACGGATGTGTTTTACATCCATTAACATACTTATCTTTTTTATATATAATTTGTGGACTCATTCTAACGTATGGGAAATAAATAATTTCAATCGTTTCCCTTTTATTACATATCCTCTTTGCATGAAAACAAAGACAGATACAAGTAATGTACAAAAAGCAAGGATGAATTTAATAGAATGATTTGTTGCTTAACGTCACTCTTTTGATAAAATATGTTAAATGAGTGGTAGAAATATTAAGAATGAGTGTTAATTTAGTTTCTAAAATTATTTCTTAAATTTTAAAATTGAAATAAATAATTATTTTCAGTTAAGTCACTTAAGGGACTATTATGATTATATTAATTAATATTCTTTTATTATCCTAATGAAAAATGGGGTTCCAATTAATTGCTCTAAAAACCTTTCAAGTGTCGGTGTTTGCTAGGTTGCATATTGATGTTCTGCATGGTTAAACACTGACACTTCTTTTATATCAAACATTTTTAGAACTGGTAAATTAGTTCTTCTGAATAAGTCGAGGAATCACTAACTAACTTGATTCTTAAAGGTTTCGGGACATGCCATGCATTTTACTTGATTGATGAGAGCTTTTTTCTATACTTCCATGATCTCGTCCTGCAACTCTATATCCTATATAATTCTATATCTCATAAAAATACGAATTTACTTTTGAAAAAAATTTTATAATCCAACTCTACCCTTCATCATTTCGTAGGCATTCCAACCATACAATCCGAAAATTAAAATATTGTGAGTTTAACTTCTGGATTATGACATTTGAAAATAACTTTCTAATTGTGTAATTCCGAAACGAGTATGTATAACACACTTCTACACCTTCCATACCATACAGTCTTTTGGATTCTATAATTTAGAAGGTAAAATGTTTTGAGAATAACTTTCAGATTATAGAATCTAGAAGCTATTGGACATTTGAAAATGAGTTCTACCAGACTGTGAAATCTAAAAATATTTGTTTCTCAATTATCCAATCCGGAAAGCATTTTCAAATGTCTAATAGCTTTGGGATTTTGTAATAGAGAAATTATTCTCAAAACGTTATTGATTCTCAACCAATCTACTATTTTGACTCACATTGCTTCTGGCTTTGATTTCTTTATGCATTAATTAGTTAATGCAGTTTTGAGTAATAAAGAGAAAGATAAGTTTCTCTTTCAAACTCATTAGGCTTATTGCTTTTTAATTTCTTCTAATTCACATTACTTTTAGAATTTTATTTCCTTGTACATTGATTAATAATTAATGCATGACAATAGAGAAATAAAGAAGTTTCTCCTTCATAATTCCTTTAAAATCATTTGATTTTCTCATTTACTATGTTTTACTCTATTTATCTTCGTTTCAACACTTCTTCTTTTACTTTTAAGCTTTTCTTTTTCAAATTCAAGCTTGATTGGAGGTCCGCATTTCAATCTGAAAGTAATTTTCATAAACTTTAAATCTTCAGATTGTAGAATCTAGAAATTATAACAAAAAAATTTGTGCCTACAGATTCTACAATCTTCTGGATTGCAGAATCCCTAGGGCTTTGAAAGTTTTAAAGTTTATAAATAAACACTTTTGTCTTTTATTCATGATAATATTAGAATTGTGAAAATTATAAAGGTGCAGGAAGATATTACAGAGTTGCAGGAAGAAGCACTCTTACTTGCCCTTTTGGCCCAAAATAATGCATTGTTTGACACTTGTTAAACTATTAATGGGTCGGGTTATTTAAGGTTTAAGTGTTAAAGAAATAAAAATGAGTGTTTGATTACTTTGCTACACGTCTATCACGACTTAGAAAAATCTAGGGAGTCGCAACAAAAGCTACACTTATTAAATTTAAGAACCTAGAAATGCCAAATGGACTCTTACAAAAAAATAACTTTTAGAATGTTTGTATTTGCACTCCAGTTTTTACTTTTGACACCACTTCTTTTTTTTACTCTTATCTTAACCTTTTAACTCAACCATTATTTTTATTTTTATGTACTTCATGAAAGTATTTTGAATAATTTAGTGTTTCCATTCTTTATTATCCTTCTAAAAAAATTCTTGGTATAGTTATTTGTTCTGATTTGGAGTTAAAAAAAAATTATAAAAATTCTAATTCAATTATCGAAAGTTTAAATTGATTGTTTTTTAAATTGTACTTCAAAATAATAGAAAATACTTCTCCTGTACGAAATTTACCAATATTTTTATCATTTTGTATTCTTTATATCATACATGTCTAAGATGTTTGTTCGTAAAATATATAAATAATATTTATTTTGATAAAAGTATTTAGATAAATTATTTTAAAAAGATAACTTTTTCTTTATTTGTGATATGATTTATATACTTATATGAGAGGAGTCGTATTCATAACTTTTATTTTATTATTTTAAGAGTAAAGATAATTTTTTTTTCGTAGTTTGATAAATGTTTTTATTTTATTAAAAAAATTTCCACTACTATTGCACAACAAATTTAAGACGCTTTTGTTCTATTTCTGATAATAAGGGATATTGTATTTTTTTTTTTTTTTTTTTTTTTTTATATTTCAAATTATTTTTTTTTTTTTTTTCTTTTTTATTGTATACG
>Ga0099825_1007400_pt1 | contig 13377 bp, 9 predicted proteins | sample SiratroredBW_FD_76838 | JGI IMG/M metagenome (GOLD analysis project Ga0099825, IMG submission 76838) | Root nodule microbial communities of legume samples collected from California, USA - Siratro red BW | ecosystem: Host-associated > Plants > Roots > Nodule | place: USA: California | collected... | reverse complement strand
ATATATATATATATATATATATATATATATATATATATATATATATATATTCTATCCAAATTCATTATTTAAATCATATATTATTAAAAAAAACAATACTTTTGTTTAATATATTTAAAAAGCTGACTTAAACAAGCACTAAAAGTTCTTGATTAATCCATTTGTTAAACCTTATAGGCACTGTCTTGAGCGGGTAAGCAATAGTTTACACCAAGTCGGCTTTCTTTTTAACGGAGAATAGATTACTTGAGCAACTTTTCAACTAATTGAATCTTATTTCTGATATAAGATATACAACTAGATGTATAGAAAAAGAAAAACTTGATAGTATTCAGCCCGAATTCATAAATATTCAACAGTCAATATTCAACAAGTCAGTGATAATGATAACTCATCATCGTTAAGTGGCTATCTAGTAGTGAATATTCCCCCTTTATTTAACATTTGCGTATGTGAATCCAACATTAAACGAAATTCCAATAAATTAATGCCTGAGGAGTCAAGCCATACAATTGCAATATGCAAATCAAGAATGTCAATTAAAATCTTAATGATTACACTCTAAGAACACTAAAGAATACTCGAAATTTTGCTAAATTACTGCAACTGACTGAGCAACAAGTTTCCTAGTAACTAACAACTTCAACCATGAGTAATGGGTTTGACCAAAACAAAATGATTTTGCAATTACCTAAGTTTACCTTGCCCAGACGATAAGGATTCTGGAAAATCTTTTCCAAAAAAAGCATGTTCCGCAGCATTAAAAGAAATGCTGCGAAAGAGCCAAGGCAGTATCCCCAAAGAAGAGAGAAAAGGGTTGTGTGAAATGTTAAGTCACCCCCCAAGGAAAGCTTAGTTGTAAATCTTGCACAGCATATTTACTTTCTCAATTCGAAGCTCAAACCATCAGATCACAGACACACTGATCATCAGAAAATGTCAACCATTTGAGATGAGGCGAGATCATGAATTGCAAAGACAGCACATCTTCAGTCACAACAAAAAAAGAAAAATGTTAGTTTGGATCTGCAACGTCAAAATTGTAAAAGCTGAAGGTAAAACTATTTTTTCAAGAAAAATCTTCAAATTTCATGATGCAACAATTTAGGCATGAACTAGTAATATTATGAAGCTCTTAAAATATAAAAGATTAGTAGAATCCGAATTCCTGTCTGTTATTGTATACACTTATTAGAGAATATTTAGTTGTCCATGCAGGAACCATGTTCAGATAATAACGACTTCAAAATTTACATAAAAGCAACTAATTGTTGCTTCCACTGATAAATGTTGAAGTTCTTGGAAGCGGATCAAAAGAAATGGGTAATTTAGAAACCTAAAATTCACTGAAATTCAGTCACAGAACTTAAGGGTTCAAAAGGTACAGTGATTGCAAGAAATCTTTTTTCTTCAACAATATCCAAGAATATCTTCTTTTTCTATTTTTTGATGGTGGGGTCACAGATGATCAAATCATAGCATTTAAAAGACTCCTAAACGATACTAGAAACAATTAAATATTCATTTAGCAGTTAGCACAAAAAACAAACAAGCCATTAAAGGTCTAAGCACAAAATTAGTTGAGACTAAACGCAATAATAAACAATAAGCAAGATTTATGAACCTAACACATTCAATTAGCAACTAAATAACAACCTTTTAGAATAGAAAAAGACCACGTGATTCCAAAGGTTTTGAGTAAGAATGCCATGCATCTGTATAATGTGTAGAAACAGAGACTTCAACTTTAAGCTTCAACAAACTTCTGTCTCAGCTCAACCAGCAACAGCTCAGTGGCTTCTCTCACATTTTTTCGGTCCCAAAGTCCATCAATTACAACATTCCATATTTGTTCGTCTGGAATGCATCCATCTAACACCATCTCATCAAGAATCCGAGCAGCTTTGTGCAGGTCTCCTCTCTTACAAAAACATTTGATTAGACAATCAAAAGTGCCAACTTCAACAGAGATGCCTCTAGTACGCATACTCAGATACAACTGAAATGCACGAGGTGGATCAACATTATTACAAAGACCCTGGACTACCATGTTATGCATCCTAACATGAAGGCTCCAACTTGCTCGATTTGGTGAGATACCACCTAGCACCATCTCATCAATGAAGTTTGCAGCTTCTTGAAAGCTGCCTGCAGCACAGAGGCCACTTATGACTTTTCCATACAACCCTGCACTTGGTTTCAAGCCTTGAATCCTCATCCTGTCAAGAATCTCCACAGCTTCACAAAGCTTTCCTTCTTTACACAGTCCACTGATTAAAGAACTATACGTAACCATGTTGGGTAAATGGTTCTTCCTAACCATCACTTCCAAGAGCTCCAATGCTTGTGATGAATGACCACCTTTGCATAAACCATCCATAAGAGAACTATAAGTAAAAACATTTGGTTCAATGTCATTTCTTTTCATTTCTTCAAGCAATCCAATAGCTTCATCTAAATTATTAGACTGACACAAACCATGTATCAAACTAGTATAGGTAACAACAGAAGCTGAAAAACCTTTCTGCTCCATCTCTTTGAATAGTTCCTTTGCCTCAATGATACTTCCAAGTCTACACAACCCATTAATCAATGTACCATATGTATATGAATCCGGCTGGCACCCACGGCTGGGCATCTCCCGAAATATCCGTAAAGCAGAATCAACAGTCTCCTTGTTTTTGCAGAGGGCCTTGATCAAAATATTGAGGGACACAACACTAGGCGGAAATCCCATTTCTCTCATCTCCCTGTAGAAACCAATAGCCCTCTTTACATGGTTTTCCTCCACAAGAATATCTAGTATTGTAAGGTAAGCCTTTTGAGTTGGCCTAAGCTGAAAACCTTCCATCTTGTGGAAAACCCTGATGGCATCAAGTGGCCTATGCACGCGTCCATAACCCCTGGATATAGTTAAAAGTATGTCCTCTGTAACCTTACAGTTTTCTTGCTTCATTCTCTCAAGCATCCCTTCTGCTGTCCTAAACTGATTCACTGCAACTAACCTAGAGATCATGAGACCAAAAGTTTCATGATCATGACGAAACCCATTACTATATTCAGCAGTTGCAGAATCGAATATAGTAACAGCTTTGTGCACGTCCTTTTCTGATTTAATTAACTGCACAACTAGAGAATTTGTTATTTGCTTTGGCCACTTGAACAGAGTTTTACTACCCATGACAACTTCAATTTATATTACAATACTTAAAAATGGTATATGTTTTGGACACTTGTAACTTAGCCCCTCACAAGATAGCTGGTTCCAACATTCAAGTTTGTTCTACTCTTATGCATTTGGTCGAATAGATCTCCTGCTATATAATGTGCGTGAACCGTGAAGTATCAACCATCCGAAAGCTGTGTTAACTAAGACTGAATTGAAATGAAACGAGTCAAAAATAAAAATTTAGGCCAAATAGAAAAATTCTGTTCGAAATATTTTAAATGGAAATCTAGCAAAATGTCCAAAAATTAAGTACGGCTACTATGTTGGCTACCATGTTACGTTGTTTTCTAGGAATGGAACAAGTCTTCGGTAACAAATCTGAATCACATTTTCAGACATTCTAGTTATCAAATAGGATTGTTCACCAAGCAAAACATACATACAAAACAAGATCCTTGAAAACGTTTGATAGTTAAAACTAGGATGAGTAAAGTAAAAGAAAAATCAATTAATCAAAGTATCATCTTCACAAAATTAACCATAAAGGAACTAAAATTTGAAACAAACTGCTAATGTTTTATGTTCAACCAGACACCAAGCAATCAACAACCTAGAGGGTACTCAACCATTGCAATCACGATAAGCAAAAAGAAAACCTCAAAACCAGATCATGGCTAGCTAAATTCACCAATACGTGATATCAAAATAATACCACATAAAATGTAAAGATTCAAATAAAACCCACTGTATATAAGATAAACATGGAAGAAACTTCAAACAAGCAACGAATAAGAGCATGCCAAATTCCCTAAGCATCAATAGGTAAGCCGAACCATCCCAAAAGAAAAAAGTTCGAATTAAAGAACCCAAATTGATACAACCAGTTAATAACCCAAATACAATGCTTAAATCTATAGCAAAAAAAAAAAAGACTTTGTTGGCTGCATAAGAGTTACCTTACAATACAGAATAAAAAGCCCTGATTACTAAAGATCTAAAATGAAAAGGGGAACCAGAACGCCGACAAGTTGGGATGCTGAATCTTGTGGAGAGCAGTCGACGGTGAAAATGACCAGAATTTGGGGATTTCCGGTGGCGGAGAAAGAACAATGGAATTAGGGGTTTAAGTGAGAAAAGAAAACAAACGCTGATTTTGCCGGGAAGTTAAGGTGGTAGCTAACGTTTTACTGTATACTACATCAACAATAACAAAAATAATAATAATAATAATAATAATAATAATAATAATAAAGTTAACATATTCTAATAATATTATTATTTTTCATTTTAGAGTTTATAATAATATTTCACTTATTAATTACATACCAAAATATTCTACTAATTAAAAAGACTAAGCAAAGTTTAATTGTTTTAATAGAAAAATGACATTAATAATAATAAATAAATAAATAATACTTTTTAATAATATATTAACTGAACGAATCATAAATTGAGTGTATTAGTATGTTTTTAGTTTTAATAGTCATTTAAATTAATTTGATTTGGATTAAAATTTTCAGTTAATTTAATTCTCAAATTGTAATGAGTACATGAATAAAAACTACGAAAATAAATAACGAAACTATAAGAGATTTCAAAGAATCGTGACTAAAAATTTTGTTTTTCATAATTTTTTGTATTTTATATATTTTATTGTCCTTAAGATTTATTTGTATTGATTTTACTAATTAGGATTTGTTATTAGAACTTAATAGATCACATGTAATCATGGGAAGTTTTGTGTGTGTATAGATATATTAAATTGCTTAATTCTTTGTTTTATACAAAATTGAAAAAAAGTGTATACCTTTGCAATCCATCCACTTTATCAACCCTCTTTCTATAATAAAGTATATATTTTGCGATACTATCATTTTTTTTCTATCTATCTAAAGTGTTCAATATTTCATTTCACACATTTCTAAAATTTAATAATAAAATTTTCTCTCTAAAACAATAGTGTATTTTTCTGGTTTCTCTATTAAATGATTAATTATGAAATTGTTTATATTTGATTTAATTGATTATTTTTTATATGTTAGACTTTCTAAAAAAGATAGGTGTGCATCCACTTGACTATTATACGTGAATAATTTATCAAATCAATTTTAACTTTCAATTTATACTAAACTTTCAGATTACACAACTCATAAAATCTTGAGAAAAAAAATTCCAAACATTGAACAACCGAGAAAAACGAAACGCAAGAAAGAGCGAGAATGGGTGCTGGGGCTGAGAGAGAAGAATGAGCACTGAGAAAAGAAGAACATACTAAGGACATCACCAGTAGGTTTATGGGCAATTTGGGGTTTTACTCACCCTATGACGGTGCAGATGGAATTTATGGGAGTGCAGAAAGAAAGACCCAAACTTGTTTGGTTTTCATGTTAGTTCAACCTCAAAGCCATAGTGTAAAGCACAAAGCTGACATCTAAATTATTTTCGGGTACATCACAGGCACACTGGATTATCTTAATTAATTTAATGAATGTATGATTTATACATGGAGTGTGTAATAAATTATTAAAAAGAATTACAATTGACCTTTTATTTTCTTTCAATAAAAGGGTTTAAAGGGTAAAACTAATCTCATTTGAGTATTAAGCCTTAATTTGTATTTGCTTCGCTTAATATGGTACTGATATTATCAAATACTTCATTACTATGTGTTTAAAAAGTATCCAAGTCTTTCAGAAAAACACAAAACCTCAACAAAAATAAAAGCATGTAAAAAATATAGAGATACTAGGTAAACTAAAATAAAATTGCCTTCTTTCTCCATGATGTTCAAAGTTATGCCTGAACCAGGACCTATTCATTTATCTCTGCAACATATGTTTCCTTCAATTTTCAACTCAACAGCATGATGCTTTCAATTTTTACCAATCTATATAGTTAGTTTTCTTGTGATTGTGTAACAAACCCCGGGTCAAAATAAAAAATAAAAAAAGGACAACATGAAGAAATTACACCTTTTAAATACATTTAAGCAGGAGAGAAAAATAAATATAACTAAGTAATGGATAAAAACCATAATACAAAAAATAAGTAATGGATAAGAACCATAATACAAACAAGAATTAAAAGCTCCTGTGGATGGAGGAGGAAAAAAGAAAATACCAAAGTGAGAAATTAGATGGGAATATTGGCATCTCGAATGTTAAATATCTTTCTATTATATTTTCTTATACATTCATACTTCCATATACATACTTGAATATATATACTTCTAAAGTTTTAAAGGGTTTATCACATTGATATATCTTTCCTATGCAATTACATTTCATCTTTGTTCTTATTTATTTATTCTCTTTCCTATTCTACTATTATTTCTATTCATTGTATCCTAACTCTATGTGTGAGTACTTAAAAGAACTGTTACAGTTGACCCCACAAATTTCAAGATATGTTGGATTGGCCCAACCGAAAGACATTAAGGGATTGTGTGGATTTTTGGGTCTTATAGGTTACTATAGAAGATTTGAAAAAGGTTATGGAAGTATTGTTTGGCCTCACACTCAACTCCTAAAGAAAAATTGTTTCCACTAGAATGAAGAAGCAAAAAATGCATTTTAAGACTTAAAAAATGTTATGGTATCTGTATCAATCTTGGTTGTTCCTTATTTTTGTAAGCTCTTCCATCTTAAGACAGATGCATCTGGAAAAGATGTTGGAACAATTCTGGTCCAAGAAGGTTGTTCGATTGCCTACATAAACCAGGAACTTTCGGAGATAACTCAAAGAAAATCAGTCTATGAGAGGGAATTGATGGCGATTGTGTTTGCCATCCAGAAATGGCGTCATTATCTCTTTAGCCAACAGTTCACTATTTTCATGATCAAAAGTCTTTAAAATACTTGTTGGGCCAGAGGGTGGCAAAAGAGGGGCAGTTGATGTGGCTCAGAAAATTACTAGGCTACAACTTTCAAGTATAAGGTTGGAGCTACTAATAGGGTTGTTGATGCCTTATCATGAAATTTCATTTTTTCTTATCTTTCCTTTTCTATAGTAGTTGTATGCAGTGATATGAAGGCAAAAGTATTGGAGGATTCTTAATTGAAAGGTATTATGCAAAGATTACTGTGGGGAGAAGAAACAGTGGATGATTTTAAGATGAGAAATGACAAACTCAGGTACAAAGGGAGGTCGGTGATTGCTAAATCCTCCAAATAGATTCCCAAAATTCTGATGGAGTATTACAACTCTAAACTTGAGGGCCATTCAGGATTTTTCACATATAAGAGGATTTCTTTATCTCTACTGGGAAGGTATGAAGGTTGTTATAATGAATTTTGTCAAAAATTGCGAAGTCTGCCAAAAGAACAAGCACTCTACACGCTACTAATGTGTGGGTTGACATATTTATGAACTTCATTGGTGGTTTGCCAAAGGTCAAGGAAATAGACACAATATTGTAGTGGTTGATGGCATGATTAAGTATGCACAATTTTTCCCTTATCCCACCCTTTCACAGCAAAAGAGGTTGTTGTCTTGTTTATCAAATAGCAAAAGAGGTTGTTGTCTTGTTCATCAAAGAGGTGGTGCGCCTCCATGGATTTCCCTTGTCTATTGTCTCTAATAGGAAAGAAAACTTTATGAGTGTTTTTTTTATCTGAGCTCTTTAGACAGGCTGGAACATCACTGAAAATGTCATTTGCCTATTATCTCCAAACTGACAATCAAACTGAAGTTGTAAACAAGTGTTTAGAGACCTATCTTCGATATTTCACATGTTCTAAACTAAAGCAATGGCCAGCTTGGTTATCTTTGACAGAATTTTGTATAACACTAATATTAGCATGAAATTATAAGGATGACTTCCTTTAAAGCTCTGTATGGAAGGAAGTCTCCCTTTGGTAAAGGATGGTATAGAATCCACAGTGGAAGAGGTGCAGCTACTATTGGAAGATAGAAATCAAATGTTAGATGAGTTTCAGTTTCAACTTGATAAGATTCGGAATAAAATGAAACAATCAGCTGATAAAAAAATGAGAGTTAGTAGTGTTTGAGATTGGTGACTTTCATGATCCATTTGAAGTGCTCGAACAGTTGCATACGAACTAAGGCTACCAAAAACTACAAATATCTATCCAACTTTTCATGTTTCCCTTCTTAAACAAGGTGACTCTCCGAAAGGGGTTATTGTAACAAAGTTGATGCTGGCTTTCTCCTCTTTCCACCTTGAGGATAAGGTGACTCTCCAAAAGAGGGTATTGTAACGAACCCATAAGCCAAAATGAAAAAGGGACACACGAAGAAATTACTTACACCAAGAGAGAAGAAAAATAGCGAGAGATATAAATAGGAATTTAAAGCTATTGTGGAGGGAGGAGAGAAAAAGAAAAGAGTTGAGTGAGAACTTGGGGGAGAGTATTGGCCTCTCAAAAAGTCAAATATCTTTTTATTGTATTTCCTTACAAGTTTATATTTCCTTGAATATACACTTCTCCAGTTATGAAGATTTATCAGTGTGATATATCCTTTCTCTCGAGTCACTTTCCATCTCTGTTCTTATTCATCTATTCTCTTCCCTGTTCTGCTACTATTTTCATTCATTGTATCCTAACTCTATGTATGAGTGATTACCTGGATAACTGTTCCAGATAGCAAAATCTGTAGACTGCAAAAACATAACAAATTAACAAAATTGATGTTTGAACATCAGAGAAAACTGTAGTTAGGTACAACTGGAATTACACTGTTACAACACTCCTCATCATTAACAACTATAACACAATTATTTCATTTACAAAAGCATCTTCGCCTAAATGAAATATTTCTCCCGAGATACCTTTGTTACTCCAACAATTTTTCTAAAAAGAAGTGTGAAAGAGTACACATTAACGATGGTGAAAAAGTCAAAATGCTGTTCTGCCTTCAGCTTTGTCAAGGAATTGCTCTAACTAAGCATGAGTAGAACTGGAAACTTAACCAATGTCAACATCAACGGCCATTGACTTATCCTCTGAAGCAAATGAAGTTTCTGGAGCTGATGCAGTCTCCGCAAACTGAGTTGAATTGGACTTTGTTTCTGCTGCTGCAAATGGACTCCTAGTGTGAGCAGCAACACTAGTGTCTACTTCCATAGCAGAAGCTCTGGGAGGTGATGGTGGCTGCACCTCCACATCTGGATAAGCAGCCTTAAACCTTGCTCGCAGCCCCTCGTCAACCAACCTTACACCACTCAATTGATTACCAAGAGACATCCATCTGATGGAGATCAAGGAAGAACACAATCAACAATAAAGAACACCAACAGTATATAATTTCTATCTACATAACTTTTAGGCTCTAAACTGCAACTGGTCTACTTCTAAATTTCTACCAGTTTAGGTTCTTCGTACATTATCATGTAAACTCCGCTTACAAAGCATCAAAAACCATTTCATAATTAGACTATCCTCAACCTCAATCAAACTACTTCATGAATACCATGAGAGAAAAACTCGAAGGAAAATAGACCAGTCAAGAAAACAAACCCTGCATGAGTGTTGTGCATGCGAGCAAATAGTTCTAGCTTTCTTGTTCTTGGACTTATCCTCTCCAGCATAGGATACATCTACAAGAATACATTGACAACTTTTAAAATGTAAAGAATGTGAATTATTTAATTTTTAACAACCGGAAAAGTAGAATGACATTGTTATTAGGTGAATATTATGCAAACCTCATCCGGTTTCCGACTTGTTTCCCTGACCTCAGCAACAATAACATCTGTGTCAATGTTCCTGTTCACTTCAGGATTACCCTTTATTCCAACAAGACAATGTTCCTTACTGTGATTGAGCCAGTGGCCCGTGCGCCCAGTTCTGATTATTCGCTGAAGTTGATTTGTTTTCACCCAAATAATCTCCTCAACACGTTTATATCCCCAAAGTTCCAAGCTGGATGAAGGATAAGGAATATAGAAACCAAAAACAAATTAACAAAAGGCAGCCTTATACAAAAAATCAGGTAATCGATTTTTCTATCAAAATAACAATTAGCATATAACCAAACACAAAAACAATACCATTCCCGTCCAAGTTCCATTGCACGTCCAGTAACCCATAGAAAAATAAGCCCATCAGTTTGCAAAGCAGGAACATTAAGACTGCGCATTTCATCATCAGCCATTGTTCCATAAGGCAGTTCCATGTGAATGTCCCATGGTGGATCTGCCATTATTACTCCAAATTGACCTAAAATGTCCATTCTAAAGTTACGTATATCACAGTTGATCCATTGTGGTTCACCAAGTTCCACTTCAGAACAATATTCAGCACGCTGAGGCTTTAGCGGTTTGGGAGGAGGAGGGGCACCCATCATTGCTGGAGACACATCAGGTGTAGGGTCATACTCATAGTGAACATACTTGCATGTCTGTCAAAGAACAAAAAGAAAAATACACAACTCAAACTAAGAATGAGGATTACTAAAATGAAAATAATTTCGAAATGAAATAGAGTAAGGTAAAAATCATGCCTTCATGTGTCTGCAAGTATCAAGAAAAGAACAGTCTCCTAAATTGATGTCAGTATGTGGAGCAATAATCCGTCTAAAATGAACCTGGCAGTAGAAGGACCATTAATGCATGTCAAGAAAGGCTAACAGAAAAAGTAAACACCAATCTTCATGGTTAGATTCCATTTTAAAACCAAATAATCAGCATATTAGTTTAAACCAACACAGATACAAAAAGTTTGAAATAAAATCTAAAAGATAGAAAAATAGTAAAATAATGTCCTTATCACTAACCTTGTCGCATGCTATAAAGGAACCAGATTGACGTCGGCAGTCCTCTTTAGTCAGTAAGTCACAGTATTGCCTGACCTGGGAACCACCTTTTGTTTTGAACTGAAACAACCCATTGTAAAAGAGCCCAATTAGATCAAACTGTAGAAAATTGCATCAAAGCAGACAACAAGCATAAGGGAAGGGAAAATTTAGCATAGAGCCTATTAAAATAGGCAGTGACTTCAAACCTTGGCGGCTACAGCAGTTTCCCTCGCAGTTGGTCGGTGAATTAGGTCCAAAAGCTCCTCACCAGTTTTAGATTTTTGCATCTCCCTGAACGTTTTCTTATTCAACAAAGCCTCAAGATCTTTCATATCATCCTCTAAAGTTCTTGGTTTTTGTGACATTGCATTAGGACTACTCCCTTGTGCGTTTGGCCCCAATGGGTGTCTGTGCATTGAAGGAATACTCATACCTCTATGTGTCCCCATCATGCCCATTACTCTGGGTGCTCCCCTTGGTCCACCTGAAAACATTGGCTGCAACCCTGACATATGAGGGTCCCCATGGGGTATCCACATTTCAGACATTGGCCTCAGAACTGGCCTTCCCATACCAAGCAAACTACCATTCACATTAGTACCACTGTTAGTCATTTGTTGAACTTGATTTTGATTTACATTCCCATCTCCAGAACTCGATTCAAGCTGTTGATACTGTGCACTTTCTGGCAATTCTCTCAAAAGTCGGGTACGGTCTATATTCAAAACCATAATTCTTGCCTTGCCACTCACCACAAATTCCTCCACTTCAACACCACCATTATCATCTGCCATTGACCTTAAAGCTATCTCCACTGCAAGTATTGCCCCTGAATCCCCTCCAAGCTCCTGAAGCGCAGCCTTTTCTGTTGGTGTCACTGCCTGATCATTTTCCAATTTCCTTGACACAGTGGAAGAATCAATTGGTGAGAAGGGTACTCGCCCTAATAGACAAACAGCGACCAGTGAGCGAACCACTGCTAATGGACTAACCTTCTCAGAATCTACTTGAGATGATGGGTTTGAATCGATAGATGTTTTCAGTTTTTGATTCCTGACATTTGTCAAGTCAGCTTCAGAAGAGCCATCAACGTAGGATTCAGAATTGGAACGGTGAGTTTGTTCAATAGGTTTCTTGGGGTTCAATTTAGGATCAGGCAGAGGCAAAGCAGGTGTAGGAGCAAAAGGACGATGGTTGAAAGAAGATACAACCTTGAGAGAAAGGTCAAGGGATGAAACAAGATTAGGTATTACAGCTTGTATAGAAGCAAGCATCTCCATGTGAGCCTTGTGTTGGCACTCTATGCGAGCTTCAAGCTGTTGCCTCATATCTTTAATGGAAGCTATGGTGTCCTCATTACCGTCTGATTGAGTTTCCATGGATTCCTTCCTATCACCAACTCTGCATAACATTTTCAGACATTCTGGTTATCAACTAGGATTGTTCCCCAAGCAAAAAATACATACAAAAAACGAATCTTGAAAAGTTTGATAGTTAAAACTACGATGGGTAAAGTAAAAGAAAAACTAATTAATCAAAGTATCATCTTTATAAACAGGAACTAAAATTTGAAGCATACTGCTATTGTTTCAAGTTCAACCAGCCACCAAGTAACTTAAAACCTATAAGGTCTCAATCCTGACAATCACAATAAGCAAAAAGAAACCTAAAAACCAGATCATAGCTAGAAAAATTTCACCAATACATAATAAAAAAAATAATACTGCATCAAATGTAAACATTCAAATAACCACCATTGCATACAAATAAACATGGAGAAACCCAAACACTCAACAAAAAAGAGTATGCCTAACTCCCAAAGCAACAATACTTAAACAAACAATACACAATCCAAAAGCCGGTTCGAAGCAAAAAAAAAAATGATACCAATAGTCAATAACCCAAATACCAAAAAGTGCTTAAATTTATAGGAAAAACAAAACTTCGTTGGCGACATAAGAGTTACCTTACAATACAGAATAAAAAGCCCTGATTCCTAAAGACCTAGAACGAAAAAAAGGAACTTGAACACCGAGTTGGGATGCCAATCTTGAAGAGAGCAGTCGAAGGTTGAGAATTGGCGGAACTTGGGTTTTCCGGCGGCGGAGATAGAAGAAAGGAAAGAGGGGTTTAAGGGTTGCAGCAGTGACGGAAGAAAACAAAGGCGAATTGATTTTGCAGGTAAGCTTAGGTGATAGACAACGTTTTACTGTAATGTTGTCTCAGTAATAATGAAATTAAAATGTTTTACTTTTATTACATTGCTTCGTTATTTATTTATTTATTTATTTATTTATTTATTTATTTATTATTATTGTTATTTTCACTGTAAAGTTTATAATAATATTCTATTTGTTGTTATGTTGGTAACTGTAGAAGAGATTACTCATTATATTTTGTGCTCGTAACTTTCACATAAAATAATAATATGTATCTATATCATTTTTTTT
>Ga0099825_1007398_pt1 | contig 13380 bp, 8 predicted proteins | sample SiratroredBW_FD_76838 | JGI IMG/M metagenome (GOLD analysis project Ga0099825, IMG submission 76838) | Root nodule microbial communities of legume samples collected from California, USA - Siratro red BW | ecosystem: Host-associated > Plants > Roots > Nodule | place: USA: California | collected... | reverse complement strand
AATATGTGCAATGGGTTTGTGAGTTGCAGTGTAAGCTAAGGTTCAATAAATGGACCATTTTACTTTGAAAACCTCTTTCATGTTTTATAATGAAAAAGACCACAAAAATACATATAAAGAAGTGTAGATGCCTCTACTACAAAGCCATAATTATGACTATGTGCTCTTTCTTTTTCACCCCTTTTTGGCTTTTTTTCTTTTTTGATAAAAAAATTGTGCAACTGCTTTTTATTAATGCCTTACTGGCATGTTGATTAAAAAAGGGAGTATCCATTTGTACTGTTCAAAATTTTTTTCCATAAAAAAAAGAAGCTGAAATTAGATATATTAAACTTTTTTTCATTCTCACACCTTTCGAGTTGAATTTTGATATACTAAATTAATTCTGATGCTATTAATGTATATTTTCTCAAGAAAAAACAAATAGACATCACGTGCAAACATTTCACCTTTTCTTTAAACAGTTTTCTTATTGTATTTTCCTAGAACATAATGTGGCTTTTAAAATTTAGATTAACATGACACCCTTAATCATGATATGTTGAGCCTCAATATTGTAATCAATGTTAGGTGATCTCTATGTCTCAAAACTATTGGTTGAAGAATATTTTTGGTGATGAAAAAATTGTGGTTGTCATAATAATATTTGGTTTGAACTTCCTAATTTTACAAGAAGCAATTATTTTAGTGTGAGTTGACTCCAAACATGCCCTTTATTGCATTAATTCATCATAAATATAGATGTTGAACAAATATTGAATTACCAAGTACAACTCCATTTCATCATAAACCTCATTTTCCCCCTTTTAAACAAAACTCAGAGAAAATAGAAAAACATGTATTGTAGGTGTTTCATGATAGGGGTTAGAGGTTCATGTGCTCAACAGGAGAGGCAATCACATCACAAAATTCTTTTCCACCTCAACTTTCCAATTACTGGGAAAATCAAACTAATTGCATTTTAATTAATGAAATTTACCATAGTTACTAAATTGGCACAGATATATTTGATTGAGTTGATTTAAAAAAAAAAAAATCATATATACACACATCTAGTCTTTTGAATTTGATTATGAATTTATGTAGTTATTTTATTTTGAATAGAGGTTTTGAATTGGCAGTGTAAACCGTCAGTCAATTAAAAAAAATTATTACGGGTTTAACTTTTGAAACAAATTATTATAAAAGTCAATTTATCATAATTTAGTTATCTATATAATTAACATACAAGTCAATATGTGATATGACATAATTAAAATTGTCAGAGTGAATATATTATTGTTTTTTGGACAAAAAGTTATATAACTGAAATTACCTTCAATGTCATCAGATAAAACACTGATACACAAATTTATAACCATTTTCGGAAATTCAACTAGTTTCTGAATGTCATAGTCTTAGCTACTGAACTAGTTAAGTTTAAATATACAGAACAATCTCTTTCTGTTTAGGTTTCAAATCTTGTTAGTAACGTATGCATGTGGAGAATGTGTCAAAATTAGAAAGAAAAAGTGAAAAAATAGTGTTAAGTAATTTCTATTTACACACAAAAATTTTCATAAATAATCCAAACATGCAGTAACAAAAATTTGACCATCAGGCTATTTCTTTTACGATCAGACTTTTATTTGATATTTAATTAATCTTAATCAAAACTCTATGTTGAAATCAAAATCTAAACCTGGCAGACTTTAATTAAAAGAGTTAAATATTCCAAATAAAGGAAATGAAACTTAAGCTTTATAGTAAAATTTAAAAATGACAATTTTTTTTATCCATGAACTGTATATATTATCTGTCTATTGAAACTAAAAGACATTTATGGGAAAGTTTTTAATTTCTTAGAAAATGGTACAAAGAAAATTTAAGGAGGTTAGTGAAATTTGAATTAGAATGAACATCCCAAACCAAAATCCAACCTTTCATATGAGACCATTATTTATATGTTTAGGTAACATTCATAATTTACAAGCACTCACTCTGGTATGTTGCTGACGTGGCAAAGTTTCATTGGACGTTACCTGACAAGACTTAAACTTGACTATATCGGACCCGATGCCCTTGGCCTCTCTCCCTCTCTTCCTCTCTCTCTACCCTTCTTTCTCTCTCTACCTTCCCAAGCACACTCAGACACCAGAAGTAGGTGAAAAGCAAGGAACCCTTCTTCTCTTGAGTTTTTCACATTATCACACAACCTCTGGTGCTTTCTCTTCCCACCTAATCTCCCAGAAAGTGCGAGAAAATCGCTGGGAAAGTGACGGAAAATTGAGCCCCAGAAGGGGAGAGGTGTTGTCCCTTTTGTCGTTCATGTGGGGATAGAATCAAGTTGGAATTTTTCAACCCTAGGAGCTGAAAGGTTGAGGCTTTTTGGTCAGATCTCAGAGATTTTGGTGGGTTTGCTGTTGGGGTTTGGAACTCACTGGGGGATCTCTGATGGGTTGACTCAACAGGGAACTGTGATTGGTTTTGTGGGGGTTTTGAAATGTTGAGAGATTGACGTCTTGGTTTGATTTTCCTTTTGGGGTTGATGGGGTGTTTGGGGGGTTGAAGTGAGTGGCAATGCTGGTTGTTTGGTGATACTGCGTTTGTGTGGAAATGTCTGCTTCTTTAGCGCCTTTTGAGCGTCCGAGACCTGGTGCTTCTAATACGGTATGCTTTGTTTTGCAGGGGCATGGATTAGTTTAAATTTTTGTTGCAAATTTTTATTTTGAGTCCAATGCAGACCGTAGGTAATGAAAAATTGAGTTTGAGATAAAGGTCCTGATTTGTTGACTGAACTGGCACATGTTTGGTTTGACCCTTGTTTGTGTTAGTTCCTTGACAATGTTGGTGATGGAAGTGGGATTTGGCCTTGGTGGTTTGTTTTGCTTGTAGAGTGTTGAGTTTGACGAGGGAATGTGTGCAGAGTGTATTTTGACCTGGTCCCAGTTAAATTTAGGATTTTGATTTCATAGCAGGGATTATTAGGTTGCTTTAATTGAAATTTGCTCAATATAATTGATTTTCTTTTAGTTTCGTTTGAATTTTTGTTCAGAAACTTCGTTGTAGTTTAGTTTATGAGAATTTTGTGTTTATAATTATGTGGACAATGTGATTGATAATTGCTGACATGTCGGAGGCTAAAATTAGTACCTCATATTTCATATTTATCTGATGATTCTTTTCTGTAACTAAAGAAGGGGTTTAACAGTATGTAGGATGATAGTATATACTAAAGAGATTGATCCCGAGAAAAATGTAAATTTCCGATCTAGCATTTTAGCGTATTAATTAAAAGCGATTGACTCACATGTTTGCTGAACCACATTGTCAAAATGAAGAAATAGCATTGAATAGTTGACAAATTTGAAGTATACTGTTCTTAGTCTATACTGATACTAATATATAAATGACATACTAATTTTTGTACAAATTTCTTATACAATTTTACCCTTATTCAACATTTTGATAACGTTTTTTTTGGGTGTTATGCATTTTGGTCAAACTTGTTTTGTTTCAATTAGGTTAGTCAGAACATACCTTGTGGTTCCTAACTGATGTTACTATTTGGCAGGTTTTTAAAAGTGGGCCACTTTTCATATCTTCAAAAGGTTGGTAATCTTTGTACATTTTCTTCATTTGTTTTCTTATTTTGTCGAGAGTATAATTTAGTTTTTTTGGTAGCTTCTTGTAAGAACTAAGGAATTGCAGAAAGAAAAATGATTAAACTTTTAGAACTTTTCCAATGTCCATTGGCCCCAATTCTCATATAAAGTGACAGTGTATCCCTCCCTCAAAACACCGCTTCTTATTTTTAGGGAAAATAACTTTACCAAGCCATCTCACATTACCAATTCACTCACTAGAATAACTAACAGATAGGTAAATACTAACCTAATGTTACTAACTACTAATGGGAAGTACCTGACCCCTCTGTTCTCTGTGGTTTTGCATTTGTTATATCTGAATAAATCAATGATATAGGAATTTATCAGTGTTATCCCATTTTGATATTCTGTAGGAATAGGCTGGAAGTCTTGGAAGAAGCGGTGGTTTATACTCACACGCACGTCATTGGTTTTCTTCAAAAATGATCCTGTCAGTTTCTCTTAAATCTTTCTCATTCTTCTTTTGGTATCTTTTTGTGTTCGTTTTATCTGTTCTATGTGATTCAACTCTCAGTTAAGCAGATATGGTTACAGATCGAGACAAAAATTAATATAGTGATTGACTTCTTCTACTGAAATATATCATAGTTACTTTTGTTGTCATTATTTATAATTGTCTTTACTTTGATTGGTCGTGTAGAGTGCCCTTCCACAGAGAGGGGGTGAAGTAAACCTGACATTGGGGGGTATAGACTTAAACAATTCAGGGAGGTACGTTTGACAAATTGATGTTTTGTAGTTGTCAATTTTTATGTTCAATCTGTCTAAAAGATGTGAACTTTATTTTCCAGTGTTGTTGTTAGAGAAGACAAAAAACTTCTTACAGTATTATTTCCGGATGGACGTGATGGGCGAGCATTCACCCTTAAGGTGTTTTATTTATTATATTTTTAACAAAATTAGAATAAAATTCATTTGTACGACTTCTAAACGTGTTATTAATTGTTCGGCGATATAAGCACTGTCACTGATTATTTCTCAAATATCAGGCTGAGACATCAGAAGACCTCTTTGAATGGAAGACAGCGCTTGAACAAGCCCTTGCACAGGCACCAAGTGCTGCCCTTGTTATGGGACACAATGGGATTTTTCGGAGTGATGCTAGTGATTCTATTGAAGGGTCTTTCCATCAATGTATGTGCTCATTATTTATTAAATGTTATTTATTTATTTATTTTATGTTGATTGGCTTGTATTAATTATATGTCAATTCTGCTGTTGTTTCTGTTTGATTATGTTTGTTTCTTTTTTTATGTAATTTTTCAATATTTTATTTATAGGATTGTACAGATTTTGGTCATCCATGTCTTTTTTTCATCTCATTGAAAAAAATGTGTCCTCATTTTCACTAAATTTTTTTGTGGTGTTTCCAGGGAGGGACAAGCGTCCGATTAAGTCTCTGGTTGTTGGAAGACCAATTCTGCTAGCTCTAGAAGATATTGATGGAGGCCCATCTTTCCTTGAGAAAGCTCTTCGGTTTCTAGAGAAGTATGGTAAGTTATGGTCTCCTAATACATATGTAATGCATCTCCGTTTCGTTTCACTTTTTATCCTCCCATACATCTGACTCTAATGGAAAAGAACAATGTTCGTGTTCTACCTTATTCTTCAGTGAAGAGTTTTGGCTGAATTTTCTATTTTTAATTTGCAGGAACTAAAGTTGAAGGAATACTGCGGCAGTCTGCAGATGTTGAGGAAGTAGATCGGAGAGTTCAAGAATACGAACAAGGTACGCACAATTTTCTTAAACACCCTGGCATTCTTTGCATTTGAAGATAGTAGGATGTTGGTACAAATAGCATTATAATAAAGTTAATTGGGGCTTCCAAGAAACAGCTAGCAAAGATAAAGTTTGGAGGAAAGGAAATCTAACTTTCATATATCCCAATTATCCAAAATGACAAAATGCACTTACAGAGGGGTAAAAGAGATTTCTAACCAACATAAGGCACCTCTTCAAGTTATTTTGTTCTGAAAGTAGTTTCCCCTGCCATCCAATTTAAATGCTATAACTTAGTAAGTATGGAGTCATTTTTAGTATCAGCTACCCTTGATGTGGAACTGATATTGTGAATGCCCTATTTTTAATTGATATTTCCAGGCAAGACTGAATTTGGTCCTGAGGAGGATGCCCATGTTGTTGGTGACTGTGTTAAGGTATTTACTAGTTTTTTTTTTTTAATTTGTTATTAATGAATATACATGTGTGAAAAGACAAGCAAACAAACTATGTGTTTTCACATGGAGTAAGATAAGAATCCTCCTTGAACATAGCAGCAATTGAGTGTAGAACAAAACAATTAAAGCAAAATTGACAATGAGATTAGTGATAAGTATAAAAGAGTGCAGTCCCTCCCTCAGCATGTCTACTGAGTAAAAGCTCGGAAAGAGAATGTAGGCTGAACAGGGAGGAAAAGGCATAAAAATGAGTTCAATTTTGATAGGATTTCTAGTACCAGACTGTAATGTTCTTACAACCAGTCTTAGAAAAACCAACTCTACTTACATAATGGATATCATAATAGCGAGTGTTGAGAATCAAGAATAAATATATATTTAATGTATTGTGATTTGACAGGATTTGATATCCAGTTTACAGGAAACTGATCTAATAATGTATTAAATGTACAATTAATACAGTCAGTCTATGTAAACTAGTCGCATAGTTTCTGACATAACGTTTCCACATGACTTGTCTTTGATTTTTATTGTTTAGCAGCTATTAAAGAGCATACTAACATGAACTGCTGGAGTACCAACCTATAGTGCTGTTGTGTGCTTCTAACTAAAAGAAACTGCATCAGCAATTAGTAAACCAAATATGCCTGAATAACTTGAGCAGAGTTATTGAATTCTAATTCATTTTTGTGACACCTTAGCACTCATCTTTATTAAAAAACTCCCATTTATCGACTCATCCCCTATTAGATACTAGTCTACATACTAAATGTGGCTTACTTTGTAAAATTAATTCATACAGGAACTCCAGCTTTTTCATAATTTCCCAGTGCTTACAATTAAGACCTAAAGGCCATAAAATCAATCATGCATTCTTTCATCAGACTAAGAGATTAATAGAAGCCTGATTTGGGAACAGCTGTAATTTTGGTACAATCAATCTAACTAATATGGGTCCTGGGTTTTTAAAATGTTCTGTTGGAATGTTGGATTATGCATTTTATTTAATGACAGTCCACTGGGTGTATTTACAGCATGTTCTGAGGGAGCTGCCCTCCTCTCCAGTTCCTGCCTCATGCTGCACTGCTTTGTTGGAGGCTTATAGTGAGTGGAGCTCTATGTTTATTTTCCTTATAACCACATGCTTCATTTGAAATGATGCAAATATATTGCTGTATATACTTTTTGCTTTTTTTTCTTGATTTTATTTTTTGTATATATTTTTTTATTGAGTTAGATTTTAATAAAGAATCTTATATTCAGATAATCTAAATTTGGTTATATACTGACAATTATTGAACGACTGGACATATTTTCAATGTGTTTTAGAGGTAAATAACTCTGCAAAAACTATCCTCATTGATACTTAGAATATTTTAGGCTATTCCTTTATTAATCCCTATTATAGATGAATGAATTTACATTATTCTCTGCTGCTTTTTTCATATGGAATATGTTTGAACATTGAAAATATATCAATTTAAGAAAAACAACTGTCATTGTTAAAGATTTTTGGTGAAATAGAGATGTGTATGCAGATGAAATCATTTTAGTGCAATATCTGAAGTGTTTATTTCATTCATGTGAGTGAAATAGATGCTTTTCTATCATTAAAGAACCATAAATGAGCAAAAGGTGCCTACCTCGTAGTATTTTTGCTATAAAGGTTTTGGTAAAAACACGAAGACCAAATGAATGTTTGGTGCAGCTACTATTCATAAAAGTCCTATTTGAATCTTACCTATTTTTACCTCTTTCTGACTTTACACGCATCATATATGTGATAAGCTAAATTGCCTATGTCAATATGTCTAATGCTTTTGCTATTTTCCTTCATGAACATCGGTTAGTTATTTTGTTTCTTTTCGCTGGTTCTTTGGATGCAATTTGTGCGTAGGTTAATTGAAACTGTTTTTATTTTGCAAGAAATTGATCGTAAGGAAGCTAGGATTAATGCAATGCGATGTGCTATATTGGAGACTTTTCCTGAGCCAAATCGCCGGTTGTTACAAAGGTGCTCTCTCTCTCTCTCTCTTCCTCTGACATGGGCCACTGTGTCTACTCACTCTCACACCCACACACTCTTTCCTTCTTAAACTGTATGTCATCCTTGAATGAGTATGCAATCGAATAGTTATTGTAGAATAATTAAAATTCTTGATTGCAATTTAGTTTGCTTTGTATGTAATAATAATCTGTTTGTTTCGGGAGATTCTATATTTTGTTGTTCAGGCTTATGTGGCCTTGGCAAAAGCCTCTTATAGATACAATAAAGTGACGTTTTTTAAACTTTTCTTTCCCTATCTTTATCCTATAAACTGCACTCAAGTTCACCTCAGTTTTTGTGAAATTTTAGTTCTCTATGTTAATATTCGGTGATGAAGAATAGTCTGTTACAGTTATTATGTCAATGTGCAGTAGATAATAGCTTAAATTTTTAGCCTCACTTAACCTGAGAATTTGCATTTGCATAATCTACAATGTCCATTGTACAGTTATTGCAGAAACAAAAGCAAATACCTTAACTTCTTAACCATTTAATTGTCACTCTACCTTTGCAGAATTCTGAAGATGATGCACACAATTGGCTCTCATTCTCAAGAGAATAGGATGACTCAATCTGCTGTTGCTGCTTGCATGGCACCCTTGCTCTTACGACCTCTGCTAGCTGGAGAGTGTGAGCTGGAGGATGAATTTGATGTCAGTGGTGATAGTTCAGCTCAGCTTCTGGCTGCCGCTAATGCTGCTAATAATGCTCAAGCCATTATCACCACTTTGTTGGAGGAGTATGAGAATATATTTGATGTAAGAAACTCTCAACCAACCTGTATTCTTTTGTTTAATTGTTTTCTGGTTTGTGTATGCGTCCAATTAGGAACGGAAACTTTCAGTGGCTGCATATGTTTTGTTTAGCCTTGAGGTATCTTAATTACTTGTGGGCTCAACTTCTCTTTTTGTTGTTATGGGCTTTTTTTGTCTGTATCAAACATGCAAACTTACTATAAGGTTTTGTTGTGGGACCGGTCAATCAAGTTAACTGTTTGTACAAATTTTGATCTTTTGATTGTATACTCAGCTGAGAAGTTTTGATCTCGTGGTATAGGTTGTTCCTATAATGTAGCTAAAATTAAATGTCTAAAAGTGTTTATTTTTCATTCCATGATTGAACTCTGCAACCTAATTTTTGTCGGCTGTTTCAGGAAGAAAATATACAGAGATGTTCCATGTCAGCGGATTCTCGGGTTGAAAACAGTGGCAGTGAAGATTCAACTGATGATGATAATATAGATGTGAAAGAAAATGGTTACCATGATGCAGAGAATGAAGTTGATCAGGAGACAGATGAAGATGCTGATCGTGTTCAGAGTGGAAAATTGAGTGAAAGTAGTGGTTATGCTGGCAGTGATCTTTATGATTACAAGGTTATTTCCTCTCCTGATCCTGTCTTTTTTGTCTGATGTTTTTTTTATCGAACCTGAAATGAAATACTCTTTGCTACATAAATCTATCTTACTAAGAAAACATGTAGATGTTGTTAACCTAACAGATTCATTAGCATCACATAACTGTGCCATACTATTTGAGTTGAAGATTAATCTACCTTGAGTGTATTCTTATATTTTTCCCAATATTACTCTTTAGAGTAGACTAGGATGGGAATGGCATTTCACCATAAATATTTACTAGCTAATGGGTGAGTTAATAAATATGTTGGGCCTGACAGCTTTGGATTTAGTTGTTGCATTTTGGTACATTCTAGAGAATATAGTCGGTCCCAAGATTGAGTGAAGGAGAATGGTTGTGTTTGGTCCTCGATAAAACTTGTTGAAACCACACACGTGAGTCTCTCAATTGGATATCCTTGCTACTTAAGTTGTTTCCTAGAAGTAATGTTTTGTATGACTCAAGTACACTTTTAAATGAGCTAGAGTCACTACATTGACCCTCGAAAGTGGTGTTAAAATGAGCGAAGGGTCCTCACATTTTTATGGACTTAAGGAAGCTATTTTAGGAGTGCCTGATTAGTTTTGGTACTTGGAATATTGGTTTCTTATTAGGTAAGTCTTTGGTGGTGGTGGGCACCATGATTTGAAAAAGGATTAACATTGCGGGTGTTAATTAAGCCATATGGATAATAGTACAAAAATTATAATAACATTCCTGTTGAAGTTTGGAAATGTGTAAGGGAACAGGGTATCATTCCTTACTGCATTCATGAGACTGGAGGAGAAACGCCTTGTTTCCTATACAAGGGAGGTAATCTACAATTCATATTATGCCATTATTGGAAAAGGTGTTTGAGCATTGACTAAGAGAAAGGACTGGGATTGTGGACAATTCATTGGATTCATGTCAGAAAGGCTTACAACAAAATCTATTTATCTTGGGGCTTAGTGGTAAGGTACTGAGGCATAAAAAAGAGACTTAGGTAGTTCTTATTGACTTGGCAAAAGCAAATAATCAAGTGCCAAGAGAAGTGTTATGTGGCTTCAAAAAAGAAAGATATTCATGTGATTTATATCCAAGTTATACAAGGCATGTATAATAGGATAACTGATAGTCTGAGAACTCCAGGAGGTGAGATCAAGAAGTTTCCTGTAAGGATAGATTTTTATGGCTTCAATCCTAATTTGTTAATATAGTCTTGGATATGTGTGTGTGTGTGTTTGTGATTTTCCTATATGCATGTTTTTTTACTAATTATATAGTTTGACATTTTGAGGAAGGAGGTTAACTCTAAAATTGCCCTTTGTTGGAAAGTCATTGGAATCGAAGGGTTTTTACTTGAGCCGGAGTAACACTATATTTGCATTACACTTTTAGTAAGAAATGAGACCAAAATGACTGAGTTCAAAATAATATGGATAATATGCATACCATCGGTTTGAGGTTTAAGTATGTAAGATTAATATTTCAAAATAGTGGGGTAACTAATGTAGATGTCATGCGCATGTACTAGTTATGTGGCTAAAATGAAGAATATCATCAAGGGTAATTTGTTATTAAAAAAGTATCTGCCAAACTCTGAGAATTTGTAATACGATTTGCCTTACTTTATGGTATTGAAGGTTAGACTATAATGGGACTACAAAAAACGGTGGAAATAACATAAATAAGTATGTTATGATTAATTTAATGTTCAATCCCACAAAAGAAGATATGGAATGATAATATACTGGGAGATATCAGTGGTTCGTGCATGGACAACTAAGTTCATTGAATACCACTTGTTAGGGGATAGATGGCATGTTTTTCAGCCTCGTGAAAAGGGCTAGGGGAAGACCAAGAAGGATATTGAAGGAAATTATTAGAAGGGATCTCATGGGGAATAATATCCGAGAATTTGGTTTTTAACCGAGTTCAATGGCATTGTGTGATCGTGTAACTAACTTCACCTAGTGAGATAAAGCTAGTTATGTTGTTGCTGTTCCTTTATATGGAAATTTTATCAGGCTAGGAGTAGAGACTTTATGTTGAATAATTATCTGCTGTGATTGACCATGTTATTTTCTTTTCCTTCTATCCTCTTAAATTCTTCTTTTGTGATCCTGCAGGCATTTGGAGGTGATGATTCTGATGTTGGATCATCCAGCAGTAACCATGCTAAGACAGAAAAAGCTAATCTGAATGCTGTTCCAGATACCCCACTGTCTGAGGATCAAAACAAGCAAAGAAAGGGCAGTGAAAACCCAGTTGATGATAATGATCCTTCGAATTTGTTGCCTTCCACTGAATCTTATCGATCTATGGGTGAGATTTTATCTTCTATGGACCCTGGCAACCATTTACCGATGCCTGTGGTTGAATCAGGTTCTGGGAAGCAAACTGGTAAAGCAAGTAGTGCTAGTTTCAGTTCGAAGCGGTCAACATTCTGGGGAAGGAGCAATGTGAGTTTTTATTTTTTGACCATTTACTGCCTGTCAACTTTGTCAGAGATCTAAGTGAGTATATAATGTGAGTTTATTACAGGAATCGCAATTACACTAACGGCCATTTGTAGGACAATGAAATATTTATGTGACAGAAAATATTCTTGCAATAAGCTAGCAATTAAAATGTTCAGACCTAATATGTTAGCAGTGGATGTACTTATTAAATTTTGTTATGAGGGGGAAATTTTCTTCCCGGTTTTTGTACTTTTTTACTTGGGTGGTGATATTTTGACACCACTATTCATCTTTGATACCATTTAATACTATTATATATTATTATTTTATTTATATATAATATTTTATTAACAAAATGCAGTGTCAAATGGGAGTATAATATGAACAGTGGTGTCAAACTAGTATTTTCCTTTTTACTTTTTAAGGTAAATATTTGGCATCTGATAATTTGTTCTGATTTAAACAGCCAAGGAAGACGCCGTCAGTGGAATCAGTTGATTCTTCCGGAGAAGAGGAGTAAGATACATAGCTTTGTGCTTTTTCTTTTTTGGTTGTATAGTGTGCTCTTGGATTATGATTCTTGTTAGAATTTGGTGTTATTCTTTGATGCCTTTCCATAGATTTCTTGGAATGACGTATTAGACAATGGGTTGGCTTTTTCATCAGCTTTAGCAGCCTTGTTTTGGTTCCTTGCAATATGTGATTTCAATCTTATTCCTTGAAAGCAAATAACTGTAATACTTTTGATATCTGTAGGCTTGCTATTCAGAGGCTAGAGATTGCAAAAAGTGATTTGCAACACAGAATTGCGAAGGAGGTAGATTTCTCATGCTTACTTATTTTATGCAAAATCATATAATGAGAAATTTTTTTTGATGGAATTGGTCCTGTTTTCATTTTAGGCTAGAGGCAATGCAATTTTACAAGCAAGCTTGGAGAGAAGGAAGCAGGCTTTGCATGAGCGGCGCTTGGCACTTGAGCAAGATGTACTTACTGTTGATATATCTCCCTCCATTATGAATTGTGACAGTTTAAGTTTGATTTGCTGGTTTTCCATGTGCTCTACTGCTTGTTTTTAATGTGGCATGTGATTTCTGGACGTTCTTGGGTTTGGCATTCTTGAAATAATTTGCTCTGATCTGTTTTTTAAAGTTATCGTACCCTCTTGAATTCAAATTGTGTAAAATATTCTTTCAAAAACCAAACATGGTTTGTAATGAATTTTCATTGTGTATTACTACAATCTATGCAAGATATTGATTGCTAATAATGGAACCACTTTATAAATGATTTATGATACGGATAAAATGCATTCCACACTATTGATGGAGGCTTATAAAAGAATTATAATTGTTACATGCTGGAAGAGTTTTCTTCATCGGGATTTTTTTTTTTCTTTAGAGTTCTACATATGGAATTTTTAATGCTCCTTTGGAGATGTATTTCTATTGATTGAAGCTCAGGATTTATAATTGCTATGGCAAAAATCTCTCTTTTAGTCCTATATCCATTTGAAAAAAAATGACAGAACGACAGTGAAAGAAACACAAAATGGTCATGTAAAAAACATTAAACTTAGCTAATCAGAAATCATGGTTCTAGCCAGAGTTGCAGTACAATAAAGATAAAATTCATGGGTATATTTCTGTCATATTTTATTTTATTTT
>Ga0099825_1007397_pt1 | contig 13380 bp, 10 predicted proteins | sample SiratroredBW_FD_76838 | JGI IMG/M metagenome (GOLD analysis project Ga0099825, IMG submission 76838) | Root nodule microbial communities of legume samples collected from California, USA - Siratro red BW | ecosystem: Host-associated > Plants > Roots > Nodule | place: USA: California | collected... | reverse complement strand
GAACTTTCAAAAACTTTTCGCAAATCTGATTTGTTCTTGAAGTAGAGAATGAAAGTTCTTTATTCAATCAATTGACTATGTAATTCTAGACTGTCCAGTAAACAATCGATTGTGCACTGCGGAAAATATCAGAGATAAACCCAGAAATCAGTTAAACCCAGAAAACAATTTACAATGAAAAAATGTGTTAACCCAGATTTAAAATGTTTAAACACAATCCAGTAGATTAAATACAATTCAAAATCACAGTTGATTATGTAAACAAATGTTTAAAGTATGATCAACAGTATGAACAGATTTTAATTCAGTCAATTTTAAGTGATGGCAGCAGTGAATAAAAGCAATCAAGAAGAGTAGGGAGAAAAGCAAGAACACAGAATTTTTATCCTAGTTCACCCTTCCTCAAGGGCTACGTCCAGTCCTTTGCAAACTAGCAAAGATTTCCACTAAAACAGATAACAAGATCAGTTTACAACCCTTGCTCCCAGTAAGTTAAAAACTGCTCCCAGTAGTAAACCCACACCTCATTGAACCCCTCAGCTAGTGTGTAACCAGTGCATAAACCCACTGCACCACAACACTTGCAGTCCGCAAGCAACACTGCTCCCAGCAGTAATCACCCTCTACTGAACCCCTCAGCAGATGTGAGACCAGTGCAGAACCCACTGCACCAACTCAATTACAACATTGATCATTGTGTCTTTCTTACTTATTATTTCAAGACCAAGAAAATAACTTAAATTCCTAAGATCCTTGATCTTTAATGTCTTATTTAAAGCTTGTTTAACTCGATCAATCTTTTATTTATCATTTCTTTCCAAGAGTATATCATCCACATATACCAATAATGTTGTAAAAGATCCTTCAGAAGAATTAATGAACAAGGAATAATAATTCATAGATTGTGAGTATATCCCACGAAAATAAAAAGGGATGACAATTTAGCAAACCACTCCCTACTAGCTTTCTTAAGGCTATATAAAGCTTCTTTTTTAATTTACAAACTTGTCTTAGTTGAAAAGAAGTCAATCCAGGAGAATCAACCATGTATATGCCTTCTTTCAACTCTCCATGTAAGAAGGCATTATTTATGTCTAAATGTTTCAATTCCTAGTTATATATAGAAGCTAGAGAGAGAAGCAACCTTATAGTAGTCATCTTTGCTACTAGAAAGAAACTTTCAAGGTAGTCAATGCCTTCTATTTTTGTGTATCCCTTTGCCACTAACCTTGCTTTATATTTTTCAATAGTTCTATCAGCCTTGTACTTTATTTTGAATACCCAATTGCAACATATGACAGTTTTGTCCTTAGACAAAAGAACAATCTCCCATGTTTGATTTGACTCCAAAGTAGATATTTCACATTGTATAACCTTTCTCCAACAATCATGTTTGATAGCTTCAGAATAAGTGTTTGGCTCAACATGTAAAGAAAAAGGGCATAACAAAAGATGTTAAGAATGTGATAATTTATTATAAGACAAAACAAAATTCAAAGGATATTTAACTCTTGAAGATTTATTGGAAACATTGAGATTACAATGATAATCCTTTAGATACTCAGATTGGCTTTTTGTCCTGGTACTCATTCAAATTGATTGAGTTGTTTCGTCATTTTCATTGAAGTTTTGGTCTCTATGGGAACAAACTTCTTCTGAAACCTGAATGTCAGATTCATGGTCATTATCAACATTATCACATGGTGCAAAAATGACTTGTGAGGCTAACACAAAATAGGTTGATCTTCTAATTCATGGTCATCATTGTCGTTATTTTTAATATTATCACATGGTGCAAAAATGACTTGTGATGGCTAACTCAAAACAAGTTGATCTTCAGTAAAAGAACATTGATCATGAATGTTAGGACTATCAGTTTCATTGCTAGTATCCTCAATCCTTTGATATGGAGAAACATGTTCATAGAAGACAACATCTTTAGACACAAAATTTTCTCTTGATTGAATATTCAACAAATGTATCCTTTTGTCCTCCTTTTAAAACCAATAAAAACATATTTCGATACCCTTGGATCAAATTACTTATATTTGTTGACAAAGTGCTAGCATAGCATAAAAATCCAAACACCTTTAATTGATATCTGGTGCAGTTTTGTAAAACATTTCATAAGGAGAAAAATAATTTAAACCGAGTGTGGGAAGCATATTTATAATATGCACAACATGTATCATAGAATATGACCAATAAATTTTGGATAAATGAGATTGTATCATGAGAGCTCTTGTATATTTAATAAATGACCATGCTTCCTTTCAACTATACTATTTTGTTGTGGAGTATTGACACATGAAGTTTGATGTATTATTCCTTTGTTAGTCATGAAAATTTCAGTCTCATTATCACTTCTTATTATTTTTATTATTGTCTCAAATTGTGTTCAAATCAAAGTGACAAAATTTTCCAAAGTCTTAACAACTTCAGATTTTTCTTTTAAAGGAAAAATCCATGTGTACGTTGAATAATCATCAACTATGGTCAAGAAATATTTATGACCATGAATTGATGATATTGAGTATGGTTCCCACAGATCAACATGAATCAAATCAAAAAAATTCTTTAGATTTAGATGCATTAAGAGGAAAGGGAAGTCTTTTTTGCTTTGCAAAATGACAAATATCACAAACAAAAGTTGTTATATTTAACAAAAGGAAATTTATTCTTGATAACATCAATGTTGTTTGAAACATGCCCTAACCTAAAATGTCAAAGGGTTTTGAGATCACTAGCACTAAAATTGACATATTGGTATATGTGAAGATTTGATAGGTTTGATCTGAAGTTTTTGATATGAAGGGACCGTGAGTATATAAAGTTTATCTTGCATCTCAGCTTAACCAATCATTTTCAAGGAGTTCTTGTCCTGAAAGTGGCAACCAATAGAGTCAAATCTAATTACACAAGATAAAATATCAATCAATTTTGCTACTAAAAGAAGATTAAAAGTGAAGTTAGAAATATAAATAACATATCTATGACATGATTTTGATTGAGAAAACACTTCTAGAATAATTGGCAATGACTTGATTTCCATTTGGTAATTTGACACTGATAGGATTAATTTGATGATATGAAGTGAAATGAGTCAATGATGAATAAATGTGGTCAGTAGCACCACTATCAAGAATCCAAGAACTAAAAGAAGAAATAAATTTGTTACCAATGTCTGTTGTCGTGTTAGAAGAGATAATAGAGATTTGATTAGAAACATTGTCACTGGATTTAAAATGTTGTAAATGGGTTAACAATGTTTGGTATTGCTCAAGAGTAAAACCAATTTGCTAAGAATGTACTTGTGACTTTGAACCTTCGTGATTCTGCTTATTATTATTATTATTATTAGAATCTACTTTTTGAGTTTTAAACTTGAACTGAGGTGGAAAACCATGCTTTCTATAAGATGTATCAATCATATGCCCTATCTTTCCACAATCACTGTAGACTTCAGAAGTATTTTGTCGTCAACAACTTCTTTTGCTAATATCAATCATTGTCTTGGACTGATCACAAAAAAATTGGCTCTCTTGTTGTATACCGAGAGAAAAATCCTATTCAAGGATGACAAGGGGTCTCGTGAGAGATAAATTTCATCCATGGATAAATGTAACAACCAGAACTCTGAAATTAGTGCTCAGATACCATATTATGAAATGGAAAGATGAACAAAAATGAACAAAATATATGATGAGAATGAAAAGAAAATCTCTATTTTTTTATTGAAAACAAAAGTAAAAGGTTGAATACATATAAGAAGTGTACACATTCTATTTATAGTTAAAGAGAGAGGAAACAAATAAAAATATTACACTTTGATTTTGTCATAAAGACAAAATAACATAATTGATATTAGTTTCCTTCTAGAAAACTCGTATCCATATCCTCTCTGAAAGTTTTATCAGCTACTTTTTACTACAAGAATAACATAATTACAAATGTGTGTTAGTATATATATATATATATATATATATATATTATAATTTTTATGTCTATATCACATTTAAACTTAAACTATAATTTATTACAAAAAACATATTTCTTGTACATGATAGGTTATAGTCAATAAATACCTTCTAAAGTTTTCATTTTGTCTATATTTGAGAGAATGTCCCTTCCTTTCCAGCATTTGCATTATATGTGTGAACCCCGTTTTTAATTATCGATAAAATAAAAATGTTATATTATATATTTATTATTTTATAGGTGTATTAAAATTCATTATTACAAGACATTTTGTGGATCAATTGGTTATTTGTTTTTGTAATTAATAAATATAGTTGTAGTAAGTTTACATGAGAAATGAAGGGAAATAAAGGAAAAATTTATGAAAGTTTGTGAGTGATGTGATAGGTGTGATTGATAATTCTTTTTAATTGATGAAATTGTAAAATTACAATTTTACCATTGTAGTTAAAATTAATTTAAAATTCAATATCTAAATTTTTATTTCATAATTTAATCATTTATTTTTTAACTATCCATAATGTGTTATTCCATTAACAATCCTATTTCCATACATAACACGTTTTTATGCATAATTGGTTGTGTAGACACATAATCTATTTTCATAACCTGCCATGAATAAATCACACACAATACAAAATGACATGCATAAACACATAATTATCCAATATGTTTAGGACTTACCTGTTATTGATGAATGTACTAAACGAAACACACAATGTTTCAAACATGTACAACACGAAACCAATGCTTACAACACGACACCAATGCTTCAAACATGTACAGCAATGGATCATGTCGTTGAGCAAACCACATACAAAAAAACAAGTTTAGATTTAACCTCAATTACTCAAAGTCATTCAAAGTTGCCTAAAATAGAAACAGAATAAAACTGGAAAGCTATGTAATAACTACAATTGTAAACCAAAAAATCATGAATAACGAACACTAGACCATTTAATGAACACAAGATGGTCTAACACACATTAGACAGTCTAACAACACTAGACCGTCTAACAAACACTAGACGGTCTAAGATGTATTAGACGATCTAACAACACTAGAATGAACACTAGATGATCTAACAACACTAGATGGTCTAACACGTACTAAACAGTTTAACAACACTAGAATGTGCAGGGAAACAAAATTGAAAAGTCATGGAAAACTACAACTAGAAAGCAAAAAAAAATGAAGGGATAATCACTTATAGGGCGTTTATAATCGATTATGCTTCAATATGAAGCACATAATGCTTCAACACTTCAAAACCAACCTTTACTTCATTTGATTCACTTACCAGCTGATCTTATCCACCAACTTGCTACCCAACACCACCAAACCATCTCCACGACCACTATTCTTCACCTTCCAGCAACACAACCAACCAACCACCTCAACTTCTCTCCATACAACCAACTAGCATGCATGCAAAAAAAAAGGCATTTTAGTCCTTCCACCATGGCTTATGTGACTTTTCTCTCTTTTCTCTTCCTACCAGCGAGGGACCACCTCACCTTTTTTTCCACAAATCTTCGCACACTTTCTTAGTACTCACCAGATACAAATAGCCTTCGCTCCCCCAAATTCACCTTCATCTACAATATTTACCTTGAAACAAACACAATGTACATGTTTAGGGTCGTATTTAGAAATAAAGGTTTATAATCTATAAGAAAAGAAACTAATACAAGAACAATCGGTGGATATTTCATTAGTTTCCAACAAAATCAAAAGGGTATATATTTTATTATGCTAATTATAGTGTGTGAATTGTTGGGATTATAAATAAAAGGTTCATTGAGTATAAATTAAATAGTTAGATGTATGTTCCTTGAACTTGTGCTTCTATCAATAAAGTGAATGTTCCTCTAAGCGTTGTAAAAAATGACAATGTTGAACAACAATTCTACAATGAGCCCATGATTCAAAATGACTATATTGTTGAAGAACCACAAAAAGTAGCATTAAGAAGGTCTCAAAAGAGAAAAAAAATATGTTATTTCAAATGACTAAGGTATTATTTGTTTACATGGATGTATTGTTTTTGTGGAAAGAAAAGCAGTTATCTATTATATTTGGATTTACTAATTTATGGTGATTTAGAGGCGTGGATTTAGAGGAGGAGGGTCTTTAGTGATCCTCGTTGTGGTGTGAAGAAATGCAAAGAAACCTAGCTGGCATATTTGTAATTACACAATTGACCTCAAACTTTGAGTGTTGGTGATGTTGAGCTTCCGATGAGAGGATATAATTGATCCTATGTAAAAAAAGTGAAGCGTAATCAATTATGGAGTTCATGCAATCGATTATGTGAGGAAAAATATATGAATAATCAATTATACACATAATCTAATCGATTATGGGTTAAAGAACTTGTGAGGATAATTGATTAAAGAGTGTATATAATCGATTATGGCCAGAAAAAATATAGGAATAATTGATTATCTAATCGATTATTTGCTCTGTTTCTGTAGTGGTGCATGCACTGATTTGGATTCACTGATTTAGGTTCGAGAGGAACATTTGTCATACTATAGAGAGCAAACAAGATAAGAACTAAGTTGTAGTTGGTGCTAGAAGTTATCGCCTTAAAGGTGGACAATGTGTCATACAAGCACACGGGTAATGTCGTTGTGATGGGAAAGTTCCAATAATGAGACCCACTTCAAGGTGAAAATCATTTTGTCAAAGTTTGAAGGTCAAAGCCTCATGAAATGATGTCATCTTGTTTATAACCTCCTCGTTGACGAGCTTCAATCTGGCCTGCACGCCATCTCCATCGCCGCCAAAACGCCCCAGGAAACAAGTTCTACTAAATGTCATGTTGTGGTGAAAAAGCTTGAAAATTTTTTGATATGAGCTTCAAAAGCTTCGATCTTCCCCCGTTTTAAACTTGTTTGCCCAATCAAGTCCTTCCTGTTGAGTTTTGAATATTAAAGGAAAATTAAGTCGAAAACTTAGTATAAAATAGACCAAGGATTAGGTGGAACTTGTTATGATTAATTTGTGCATTATTAATAAATAAGAAGAAAATGTGAAGTAAAAATTGAAGTAAGAATCCTCCTCATCTTTAGTTTTCATTTCTTTTTCACTTATACTATAACAAAATAATTATAATAAATATCTAAAAATAAAAAAAATATTAATAACAAATTTATAAAATAATAATAAGAATAAGATATTTAAAAAATAAAAAAATAAAAAAAAGTAATAATAATAATAAAATTAAAAATTAAAATAATAATCAAAACAAATTTATAAAATAATATTAATTTAATTTTTATTTTTATTTTTATTTGAGAATAATTGGTAATCTTATAATTCCATCAATTAAGATAAAAAAAAATTCATCAATCACACCAATCAAATTAACTATATTTAATTTTAATTATTTTTAACCACAAGGGCAAATTTGTAATCTTATAATTTTATCATTTAAAAAAATTAAAATATCAATCACACTTATCATGTCACTCACAAACTTTCCCTTCAATCTCACCATTTTTTCCTTGATCCAAACAACCCAAATTTCTACACACTATCATCTCAAGTTCACTCCTTCAACTTCATCTTTGAATCCAAACAAAGCATAAATGGTAACTTAAATAGGAATGGCAACAAGGTGGGGTGGGTCCAGGTTTCACTTTTATGTCTCCATCCCTGAAGTATTAAGTTCATCCTCATCCTCATCCCTGAAGAATATACCCATACCCACATCGTTATTATTCTAAATATTAATTAAATAATTTTTTATAAAAAATAAAAAATTACAACAAAGGAAACATGATATTATCAATGATTCAATGTCAAAAGAATACGCATTTTTTTCTTCAATGTCAAGTATTAAGAAAGAACTTATAATTGTACAAATATCAAATCAAAGTATCAAATAACAATTGAACAAAGGTCAAATAATTATATAAAAGAGTAAAAATGACCAAATGTGTGCCCTATAAATAAGTTACAAAACTAAGGATCAAAGAAAAGTGAATATAACTTTTTAAGGTTACATAATAAACTAAATATGTACATACTCATCCCAGTTCATATGTCCAATTAAAAATTGATTATTACCCATACGGTAGTCAATGTGGAGATTCCCCATCAAAAGTAGGATAGGTTCAAACAATGTCATAGGGGACATGGTCATTCCTAGACTTAAGCATTAACGGTAATGATTCAATTATGGTCACAAGTTGTAAAATGTGTTAATTGTGAGAAATGGTTGCATGCAATGAAAAAAGAGTTGAAGTTCATGGAGCGAAATGATGTTTGACACCTTGTAGAATTGCTAAAATGTTGAAAGAGAGTTGACTCTAAGTGGGTCTTTAAGACTAAATGTGACTCCCGTGACAACTTTTAACACTATAAGGTTATACTTGTTCTTAAAGGTTTTACTCATAATGATGATGTTAACTATAAAGAGGCATTTTTACCCGTTTCACAAAAGGAGTTCAGGATTATCATGGCTTTAGAAACTCATTATGACTTCGAGCTACATCAAATGGACGTGAAAATTGTACTTCTTAATGGAGATTGAGAAGATAATGTTTATATGGACTAACCAATGAGATTCTCAGTTGAAAGAAAGGAACATATGATGTGAAATTAAAGAAATCAATATGCAGACTTAAGTAAGCTTCTCACGAATGGTATTTAAAGTTTAATGATACTATTGTCTCTTTAGGATTTAAGGAAAACACTATTCATCGATGTTTATATCTAAAGATCCATGGGAGTAAGGTTATATTTTTTTCATTCTATATGTTAGTGACATGTTACTTGCAGCTAATGATCTTGGTCTTATTCAGAGATTAAGAAGTTTCTCTCAAATAACTTTGAAATTAAAGATACGGGTAATGCAAGTTATGTGGTAAGAATACAAATATTTCAAAACATATATGAATGTATTTTATACTTATCCTATAAAGTTTACATGATAAAGTACTAGAAAATTAAGAAGGAAAAATGCTCAACACTTGTTCTAATTCAGAAAAGAGACAAGTTTAGTCTCTCTCAATGTGTTAAGCATGACTTGGAATGGAAACATAAAGAAACAAATTTCGTATGTGTTTGTTGTTGGGAGTATTATGTATGCTCAGTGTTGTACTTGATCAAACATAAGTTTTGTAACTAGAATTTTAGGACAATATCAAAGTAATCAAGGAATGGAACATTGGAAAGTTGCAAGGAAAGTTATGAGATATCTACAGGGAATAAAGTATCACGCTTACATATAAGAAGTTTGATCACCTTGAGGTGATTGAAAATTCAAACTCTGGTTTTGTTAGATATGTGGATACAAGGGAATCCACTCTTGGCTTTGTATTTCTTTTAGTCAAAGGAGCAATACCGTGGAGAATTGTAAAGCAGTCTATTGTTACTGCATCCACCATGAAAGCTGGAATTATAACATGTTTAGAGAATATAATTTATGTTAATTGGCTGCAAAGCTTTATTTCAAGGCTTGGAATTGTTGACAATATTGTTAGGCTACTGAAAATGTATTGTGATAACTTTGCAACAATATTTTTCTCTAAAAATGACAAGTACTCTAAAGGTGCCACTAGTAGAAAAAGGTCCTTTAAAGTCGGTTATGGGAGCCCCTTAAACGTTGGTTCCCTCACCGACGTTGAATCAGGCGACATTGAAAGTATTCAAATACGACGTCAGTTTTCAAATCGACATCAAATATTCACGCACCACGTTGGTTCAGCGCAGGCACCGGCGTCATAGACCAATTTGAGGAAAGTGGAAGTGAGCTGCAGAAAATCTACCACAACGTCAGTTAAGGCAAAAACCGACATTGAGTAAGCTATACAACATCGGTTATTGCCTTAACCGACATTGTGGATGTGTATTTTTTTTTTTAATAAAAGATGAATTATCTATAAACTATTACCCTGCATAACAAACTGACAGTACACATAATTTCCCAGCCAGAACAGTTCATTTCATAGATGAGAATTCGAGTTCTAGACCCTACACTAATCTACATATATATACACTTATATAAGTTGTGACATTGTACATATATACAAACTAATCTAGAAAATAAGTTTTATATATATCTACAAACTGCTTCTAACTTGGAGGAAATATCTCGCCCATTCTCTTCGAAGTTCTTCTATTGTTTGGCTATCTAATGGCTCTTGATCTTGAAAAACCTGAAATAAATGTAGAAACTTGAGTTAATCTTGAAAATCAATTGACATATGAACAAACTTAAGACTGTTCTTACCTGTTCCCAAGAATCTATGATACTAGCACGTGCTATTGTTCTCATCTAGTGCATGATATAGTATTCACATTCCCACACTCCTTGTTGCTTATTGCACTTTCATTAAAGTTCAATCATCAAATAATTGAATGCTAATTTTAATAAACTTACTTTAGAATTAAATTTAGAATTACATACCTTAGGATATATCCAATGGAGGTCTTGGGAGGAGGATATGGATCTTCCTCCAAGATAATACCCACAGTCAATGCACTAAAATCTAATATGTTTAATAAATTGCATATTATACAAAAAAAGAGTGATATATTACTTAAGTTAATTAAATGATACCTTTGTAGTATTTGTTTCATATCTGGAGTTGCCTTCTTATACAAGGAACAGAACCAAACAACTGTGTTGTCCATGGGACACACAAGCATCAGTTGACAATGAGACCTAAAAAAAGAAATCTATTAATCTCATATTCTCAACATTACTTAAGATGAAAATATAAAGATTTGATACTTATGCATGGATAATAGGTGCAAAGTAAATTCTCTTTCTGGATTCGAAAATCCATCTTTGAATATAATTTTGAGTGTCAATCCTTTTATTGCCACTACTTTGTATATGTTATAGCTCAAGGAATCCATAAATATTTGGATTCCCTGTGCTATAAACTAAATTATTTATGTGTCTGCATTGTTAAAATCAATATTAGTAATAGTAGTTGATGAAATAAGTCGAATTTTATAACATGTAGAAAGATATACTTACATCATTCATAACTGAATACATGCAATGTTTAACATCTAGTTCCCCTGAATTATTTCCAAGATGTCTTGCATATATATATACAATGGGACACCAGCATTGTCCACCCCAAAGATGGATGCTTTCCATTCAATTTCAAGGGGATTATTAAAGTACTCATGGCAGATCTTAGTCAATTCCTGAGGTGGATTGACTTCTGACTCATGTGGTGGAGACCTAGGACTACCAGCTGGTGATGGTGATTTCTGTTTCCTCTCACGGTCCTGTAACACATAAACAAAATGTATCAATTCAAATAGCAATAAGTGTGAATTTAAATAAGTTTAAGAGAAATCATCATAATATACCTAAGGCCTTCTAGAAATGGGCCATAGGAGACGTGTAGGCCACGCAATAGAGGTACGAGGTGCCTCTCTCACAAATCTAACCTCTGATGTGGGCACAGGCACCTCGGCATCTGCCTATCTAACTTTATTCTTGTATTTGAGACGTCAATTCATCTTTAAGTCGAGATATCTGGTCCATTATATTTACATTTTGAGAAGAGCTAGAACGAAAAGCAGAACCAAAATATTGTCTCACCCCCACACCATATCCAGCAGTACGTACACGATCGGGGTGTTCCTCGGTCCCAAGAGCAGTAGTCAATATATCTTGTCTTCCTTGAATGTCAAAACTGCCCTGGGAGCTTTGCTCCACCAGAGAATCCAGTAAAAACTAATTCAATATGTCAACATTATACAATAATAAGACATTAGATATGATGATTAAATTATTATTAACTTATAATCCGTTGGGCAACCTCAAGTGTCTGTGGAGATGTCATTTGCCCTCCAGGTTTAGACCTGGGCAACAACAGAGTTCATATCAGGTACAGATAACGTCGGTTGGCCTCTCCCAACCGACGTTATCTCTTGACCGCCAAATTAAAATGTTAAAATTTTGAATTTTTATTTTTACTGTGTTTTCGAGGACGGTTGAAAGTGTTAACTGATGTTATCTATATATATCGACGTCGATTGGTGAGAAACCAACCTCATATATGTTCAATTATTTCCAAAAATGTCATCGCGTTTTTAGCAACGTCGGTTTGTGTTTTAATCGTCCTTATTCGATGACATAGAACAATGTTTTTCTACTAGTGTGTTAAGTATATAAAGTTTAAGTACTTTGTTATAAAAGAGGAAGTTCAAAAACAAAGAATGTGAATAGAACATATTAACACAAATCTTATGATAATTGATCTTTCAATAGAGGGTTTACCATCCAAAACATTTCTAGGCTAATGAAGAGTTAGGTTAGCTTTTAGAAGCTAACAAAAGTCTACTTAAGTCAGAAAACACATGTAAACAACAACTTTGAATTTGAAATATAAATTTGATTCTGAAATTTTCAAAAATGAGAGTTTCTCTCTCAAGTTCTTTATTGGACTTGCAACTTATCAATGGTTGATCATCCTTGTGGCATTTTTCATACTTTAGGGTCTTTGCTGCATTTCTTTTGTGCAAGATAAGGATTCTGAGTAGATCATCATAAATTTAAATACTTAAGAATATTGAAGCATTCAAATATTCTTTGTTATGAGTTCTGAGAATTATTGCTAACCGGGTTCACATCACATCCATATACATACATGTACAAAATAATTTGGACGAACCTTCACTCATGCCTCACAACCTCAAACACTCTGTCCAGACTTTTTGGGAAATCTAAAAAGAAACGTGCGAATCATGGTCCTCTTTATTACATCCTTTGCACGTGCTTGCATAATTTGGTATAATTCCTCTGCATGCCAAATTCTGCAAGGTTGGCACTCCGTCTTGAAACAACTTTCAAACAAAAAGTAGTACCTTTGTCAATACTACTTTCAACCATAAAATTAAAAAACAAATCAATTAAAACATGAGATGTTATAATTAAATTAACCTTGTATGCTGATTTGGCACGATAAAAGTTAGAATATGGCTTTGTTTCTTCAATGGTATACCACCCCCTTCAATACCTCTTATCTCCACAAAAAATGTCTTCTCTGCCTCCAATCTCGTCTGATACCTCCCTTACACCACCAACTCCCTATATTAGCCATGAACACGAGTATGTGACTTAAAAAATATTGAAGTACCAAACCGAATAGTGTATACATACGCATGGTCATTGTGGGACCCTTGTGTGGTAGTTGGGGCGGGGACAAGGTAAGGTGGGGGAGTCATTATCATCAATTCTATATACCTTTATTATATAACCACTTCAGCGGGCACCTTTAAGGTCACAGGCGCACAGCAAAAGCACTTGCTCCAATCTTCAATCTAGAATCTGAGGTAAATTAGAAGTATCAAGCATGGGTTCAACAGGTGAGACTCAGATCACTCCAAGCCATGTGTCTGATGAAGAGGCAAACCTGTTTG
>Ga0099825_1007396_pt1 | contig 13382 bp, 6 predicted proteins | sample SiratroredBW_FD_76838 | JGI IMG/M metagenome (GOLD analysis project Ga0099825, IMG submission 76838) | Root nodule microbial communities of legume samples collected from California, USA - Siratro red BW | ecosystem: Host-associated > Plants > Roots > Nodule | place: USA: California | collected... | reverse complement strand
ATTATTTTTATATTAGTAACTAAATTCAAATATCAAACTTAAACTTAATTTTGCTAAATATATTTTATTACTAAATATTAATTTAATTTAATTTTTCTTTTCAAAATCAAACTTACTTTTAATCTAGTTTAATATATAAATCTCATACTAATATCATTTTTTATTTTAATTTAAACAATAATCTCCTTATTTTATTGTTTAATTTCAAATTAACTTGTTTCAATTTAATTTCAATTATTTTTATCAATAATTAAAAGACTTTTGTAACTGTGCATTTATTTTAGTTGCACATTAGCAATACATCACTGCCACCAAATAAAACAGAAGAGGAATAGGTGGAGAATATTAGGTGGAGAATATTAACCCTATTAAAATCGTACAGTATTCTCACTATATTAATTAACTCATTAATTGAAATATTAGATACACAATTTCATGTATAGTATTTTCACTATATTAACTAACTCATTAATTGAAATATTAGATGCACAATTTCATGTGTAGTATTCTCACTATATTAATTAACTCATTAATTGAAATATTAGATACACAATTTCATCTAGTAAATTAAGATAGTGTCCTCTTTTCATAATTTTATTTAATCTTATATTAAATCGTAGAATAGGGTCAAGATTTTTTTACAATGATGTTCGAAAATAAATAAAAAAATACATCATTTTAAGAATTTCAAAAAAAAAAATACACCAATTTAAAAAATTTGCCAAAAAATGATGAAACTTCATATAAAATAAAATTAATGTTCTGTCTGACAGATAACCAACAGAAAGAAAAGACAATAAGAAAAATATATGAGAAATAGAGTAGAAATAAACGTTTAGTTAAAAAAAATATGATAAATAATTTTATTATAATAATATTTTATTTGATTTTTATTCTTTATACTATTTACTTATTATGTTAAAAATGTGCGAACAAAATTTTAAAGAAAAGTACATGATAAATTATGAGATTATTTTAACGTGAATATAATTAAAAAAACACGACATAATTTGTTCCTTTTTTTTTTCACTTCTTTCGTCTGATTTTTATAAAAATAATATTTTACCTGAGCCTCTTCCTTAAGTTATATATCAACTTTCATCCTGTCCTGTAAAGTGTTTATGTAATTTTGATAGAAAATAATGAAAAATAGAGAGATGGATAGAAAAATAGATAATAAATAGTAAACGTCTCTCTATTTTTTCTTCACTTTTCTCTCAAACGAAAAAATCAGAATTTAATTAGTTTTCTCTCTCTTTCGTGGTTTATCCTCCATACTAAACAATGGTTAGTTAATAGTTGTTGATAAAAATATAATATTTGTAAATTTTTGACGTTAAAAATTGTATTTACCTATAATAAAAATTAATATGTAATCAAAAATAACTTATTAAGAATTATGATTATAATATCAATAATAATAATAATATTAGTAGTAATAATAATATTAATATTATTATTATTAATATTACTCCCTGATACAAATTTATGAGTAATCATAATTTGTATTTTATTAATAAATACAAATTTTGGATAATTATAATTTATATTTTTTCGACATATACAAATTGTTGGATGATTATACTTTACATAGAGATACAAATCCACGAACAATAATAACGTGTATTTTATCGATAAATACAAATTTGTGAATAATATTTTTTTATATTAACGAATTGAATGAAAGTATTTGAGGTACTCGAACCGATATATCCTAAAAACTAAAAGCATATAAAAAAAATAATATACATGTTTGAACAGACCATTTAAAAACTCTGTCTATTGTACATAATTGATATTTACCAGTAGATCTTTAAAGATAACTTATTGTAACATAACATTTTCTAAGCGAGTGGATAATGACCATAGTAAATTTACCTACGAATTTGTATTTATATAAATAATTAGTAGGTTAATTAGAAATTTTTTGTAATGTAACATGAAGAACAGAAAAGGTGCGTGTTTACTCTTTTTGTCAAAAAAACAAATGTAATTGAGTAATAATAATTTTATTGAGTATTTTTGAAAGTAGACATTAAAGTGTCCAACCATATTAAATTTGTGATATGCTTTTATTTAAATTTTATATTCTTATTTATGATGTACTTCCGCTAGAAGATATTATTTTTCTATTTCTCAGCATAGACGAAATTCATAATTTGTTAGCTTATATTTAGTTATTTTTAAGAATTTATTAAAATATAAAGACGAGATCGATTAATTTTAAAATATTTTAAATTTTTGTATATTTAATCTACTTAAACGTAATCTCTAGAAAGAATGGTTGGTTAAATGTAATACAATGTTTTATGAGAAGTGAATGACTAGAGTAAGTTAAATAAAGTAACTTTTAAAGCAAATGGATAGGTGCTATGTATAAAACCTGTTTGAAAAACCTCGTCAAAAGAGTTTGTAGGAGAGAGAATAACTTTTCAAAAATTCTACAGTGAAAAAGTTGTTAGATAAACTAAATTTTGTAAAAGCACTTTTATATGGTTAAATTTAGCAAAAGGAAAATCTTTTAAAAATTAAATAGTTTAAATGTTTAAATAATATTAAAGGAAAATAAAAGATACTTTTTTTCTATTTTATTGACTAAACTATTTTCTCTTTGACATTTTATTTGAAATTATTTTCTTTATATTTTTTCTTCAATTTTTAAATAAAAAATGTCTCATGTATTACTTTTATAAAGATAAAGGCACGATTGTCAGCTTTAAAATTCATTTCAAAAGTAAAAGAAAATAATCAGATTGAAATAAATTAATTAAAAAAAAACTATAATTCATTCCAGTTGTATGAATCAAAAATATTTTTTCTAAGTTTTATTTAAGCTTGATACTTGTCTATGGTAGTCGTATGAGTTCTGATTCGACTAGGTATTCTACACCCCATATATATATATATATATATATATATATATATATATTGCGATCTTATTAAAATTTAATTTTTACCTTTACCTTTCACAAATATATTCTTAATTTATTTTAGAATGTATTTCTAAATTAAAAATATAATATATAATCTAAAATGTATTAATATGTTTTGAAATATATATTCTATAATATATTTCAAATTCAAAAATACATTTTAAAATATATATTCTAGAATGTATTAATATACTTTTAATATATATTTTAGAATTGTTTTTTAGTTCTGAAAATATATTTTAGAATATGATTTGGAAGGTATACAAAGCTTGAAAATAGATTCTAAATTATCACTTAAAAAAATGTAGTTTTATAAATTTGAATCCCATGTATTTTTGACATTTCACCACCCCGTGGGAATGCAGCTTCAAACCATGGGGTGTAGAATGCAATGGCGGCAGAGTTAAGATATTTTTTGGGCCATTTTCCGATAATGGGCCTCATTCAATCCAATTATACAAACATCGCCTTTGGGCTATTTGACTTCATGATTAGTTTTCAACCTACTGGAGAGTGATTCTTCCTGCACCTCCATGACGACTTCCTGCACCTCATACTAATTATGGTTTTATAAAAATACCCTTCTCAAATTTTTTAAAATCCCATATTACCCTTTATACTTTCACCCTGCAGATCTCTCTCTCCCACCTCCATCCTCCCACCTCCGGCGACCCTGTACCTCCATACGAACGTTCCTGCACCTCCGAATTTTCTTAATGTTCGCTTCCTCATTGGGATTCTTCATGATCATTATTACTAAATGTTCGTTTGGTCATGTTAGCTCGTTGCACTAATCGTACCAGTGCTTGAACCACTTCTAACATTGGTGGTCGGAATTCAGGCTCCGATTGCCCAAAAATGTATAATGAACACATTAACATACGATGCACAAATATATTTTTTCCACCCGAATGGTTAAGCTCAGCAGTTAAGAATGGAGACAAACTCTCTCAGAAGTATCAAAACACGTTAGGGATTGCAAAATCCGCAATATAAAAAAATTTCAAAAACACATTGTGGTTATACAACCCGTAATATAATTTTTTTTTAAAAAAACATTACAGGTTGTATAACTCGTAACATAAAAAAATTTCAAAAACGGTTGTGGGTTATATAACCCACAATGTATTTTAGAAAATTTTTTATATTGTGAATTGTATAATCCGTAATTATTTTCAAAAAAATTTACTTTGCGGTTTGTACAATCTGCAATAGTAAAAGTACAGGAAAAATAGTTATGGGTTATACAACCTGCAACGCTTTTCACAAAAATATTAACATTACGGGTTGGAGAATCTGCACATTGAAAAAAAAATTAAAACACACTGTCGACGATGGATGAACAAAACAACCTACTTTCTTCTCTCAGCAACAACCTTCTTCCTTAGCAACCCCTATCACGATCTTCTTCTACCTCTATAATCTCTTTACATTGCTCTTACATCCCACCTTTAATAAAATTTTAACTGTCACAAATACAACATCTCCTCAAAATCTTTTTATCTTTTTCTTTTAAGACATAAGACATTATAGTCTTTTCATTATGTCTAAAATGAGAATTTAAAAAACTATAAAAGTGAAGGAAGTCATCGTGGAAGTGCAGGAAGAATCACTCCTACTGGATATTATAATTTCAGTTGATTTTAACGTTATAAATATACTCCAATAAATATAATATATAAGCTTCAAATATAATAAGTTTATTTACTTCGTAATATATTACTCTTTTAGAACTCCTTAAACGCGAATTAGTTAGCAATATATGCATTTTGATTTTGATTTTTTTTTTCACTTTTTTGATGTAATGCTTTAATGATGGACAACATTTGATGGAAAAATCAAAATTTATTAATTTTTGGTGTATAATAATATTTCTTTTTCTGTAAAACTAAAATTGTTACTATATATGTTTTAATTAATTATTGTTTAGAGATATTTTAACCTAAATTAATTTAAAATAAATTTCAAATGATGTTTACATTATGGTGTGTTATTCTGAATATAAAATAAATCATGTTAAAAAAATAATTTTAGGTAATAAGATTTTTAATGACATTACTTATAGTTTGTGCACAGAGTAATTCTACCAACGAATTGCTCACAACGAATAAATTACCCATAGTGATAGTATTTACCAGGATAAAATATTGAAAGTGTTTTTTATTATATATTAAAATAATTAATAAAGACAATTGTTTTTATAACTGTTATATCTATGATGAATAGTAAAGAAATCCACTTTTATAATTGCTGTTTTTTAAGTATATATTTTTTCTGATTTTATCTTTTACATTTTAATAATTTATTTATTTTTATAATCGTTATAATAACTAACTTTTTTAAAATTGCATGGTTTTTTTATTATGGCGTTGTGCTTCCACTATTCAAAATGATAACAGTAATAAGGCTAAGTACAAAATTATAACCAAATAAAATATATATTTTTTTTGATAGCGTCATTCCTTTGTAATTAAGAAAAGATCTAGTTGAAAACACAAGTTCTTTAACCGCATTTATCCATTTTCATATATAAACAGGCATACTTTTGCAAATCCCAAAGTGAATTACTATATTTTCGTAAAAAATCTGAAACTCTGGTAGTCCAGTCCCGTCATCCACGTGTAAAATGGATCCACCGAATCGACGAAACGGTCCTTGATTCCGCCACGTGTTAAGGTGTTAAGGAGTTGGTTTGGAGGTGTAGCAGTTGCACTTTGCATTTGCAGGCAGTTGAAGAAGCACAGAGAACAGAGAAGAAGAAGAAAAATAATAGGGAAGGATCGACGATGAATGTGGTGAGTGCGTTAATGATGAATCGGGACCAACTCGGAGCACCTGAAGGCATACCCTTCGGATCAGTATGGTGGTTCGTATACGCCGGAATATCCTGTCTCCTTGTCATCTTCGCCGGAATCATGTCCGGCCTAACCCTAGGTCTCATGTCTCTCGGTCTCGTTGACCTCGAGATTCTTCAGCGCAGCGGTTCTCCTTCCGAGAAAAAACAAGCAGGTTCTTCCTCTTCCTTTTTTCGTCTTCTATTCCATTTCTCTGTTTTCGGCGGTCGAATTTTCGTTAATCTTATCGGATTACGTAATTTTGTTGAACACGCTTTTCTTTGATAACTAAGGAGTTGTACATAAAATTTTTGTGTCCATATGCAGCGGCTATACTTCCTGTGGTTCAAAAACAACACCAGCTTCTTGTGACTCTACTTCTGTGTAACGCCGCTGCCATGGAGGTAGGTAATTAGTTGGATTGCTATGCTCATTTACGTATGAATTTCTATTTCTAACTTGTTCGTTGGAGGAGAGGTTATTATAACTCAGTAGGTTAGTTTATTTCATGCGATGTTTTTACGGGAGATCAATTTGAAACGAGGTCATAATGCTTAAATTGAAACACTGCCGTATTATGTAAGAAATGAATTAGGCTGATTGATTAACCTGTTGAAACGGTCACGTTGATTTGATTTGCTGTGATAGATGAATCTGCTTTTTGGATGTTGGAGGCTTTGCTGAGTAATTGTATGTAATGTGTACTCTTTCCACTGGCTAGTCGATCATGCCTAACTTTTAAGCAGCTGTTGCTTTGAAACTTGCAATCGCAGGCCCTTCCAATATACCTAGATAAGCTGTTCAATCAGTTTGTTGCTATCATTCTCTCTGTGACTTTCGTTCTGTTTTTCGGAGAGGTACTCGGTTTTGCTATATTTCATGGTTCTGTGGTTGAGCATCAAAATTTGTACACAATGAATATTATGGACTCCTTTTTGCCTCTCTGGTTTCAGGTTATTCCACAATCAATTTGTAGTAGGTATGGCCTTGCTGTAGGTGCTAACTTCGTGTGGCTTGTCCGAATTTTGATGATAATCTGTTATCCAGTTGCTTATCCCATTGGAAAGGTAATTAGTCATATATTGGTTAAATTAGCATCTTTTCTAGTATATGAACAACTGATGCAGTTGATTATGCATTAAGCTGTAGAAGTCATGTTTCTTTGTATTCTATTGGATAACCAGTATGATATATAACTAAGTAGTGGATGAAAAAGTGAAAATTAATAGCATTTCATCTCATGATCTTTCCATGAAACTTCAGTTTGCAAAATCGTGTGTATAAGTTTTTTTCTAGTCTTTATTGCTTTAGCATGTAAGCAAATGGGTATTAACGACGTAGGATGCCTTTGGTCGAAAACCAGATCATTAGACTTGTCTTTTTTGACAGTAATAGTCTTTTAAAGTGTATATATATGAAGAACTTCGAGAAAGATCATGGCATACATTTTATTTTTGTCACTGATATTTGTTCCAGGTTCTAGACAGGCTATTGGGGCACAATGAGGCTTTATTTAGGCGAGCTCAGTTAAAAGCTCTTGTCTCAATTCATAGCAAGGAGGTATGAAAATAATATGTATTATTATGGCTGATTAGTTGAGGAATCTGTCATGTTACAATTGGTAAAGTTATCCAATTATTACCATTGTAGTCATGCTGTTTGATTCAGAAATGTTGAATTTTCTTGTTTTAAGGCCGGGAAAGGTGGAGAGCTTACGCATGATGAGACAACAATTATCAGTGGAGCTCTAGATTTGACTGAAAAGGTAAACAGCGCATTTCCCACATGATATATTTTGAATATCAATATATCAATATTTATATGACATAATGACAGTACAATATAATTTGAAATATGAGATTCATGTTTATAACCTCTTTTGTAATTTTATAATTTCAACACGAATTGAAGATGATGGAATGTGGAAACAAGTGATGGTTGGTTCAAGGATTTGGTAATATGTAACTAGTTCTAGCGTGTGTGAATTCCCATTAAGGGAACCTTTATGAGAGTAGAATTCCCGTTCAACATGCATCAGGATGTCAGAAACACCTTATCGAATCACACTGTTAGTGTCTTCTATTTTACTAGGAAAGATAAAGGAGTTTTGGACATGGAATTGGAGATACATGGGTATAAGCAATGCTTAAGGAGTGTCTTATTTTTTAAAATATCTTTAGGCCTATCAAAGTATGACTTGTTCTTGGTGCAAAATTTTCCATTCACTTCACATGATCTTGTATTCTCTAAATTATATATTGTCCTTTGTACTAAAGTCTTCTCTTTATTTTACCTTAGTATTAATTATCATGCTGTACTATTTTGACTTGTGCATGATATATTTTATACATCTGTTTTAGCAGCATACTTGTGTTCAACTCTCCTTTTTCCAAATATTGATTTTTTTTTACCAGACTGCTGAAGAGGCCATGACCCCTATTGAATCAACTTTTTCTTTGGATGTTAATTCAAAATTGGACTGGTCAGTATGCATCTCACTCTATCTTTTGGATTGAACTTGTGTTTTATTGTTCTTTGTTTTTTTCCCTTAGTTCTTATAATACTGTGTAGAGATTATTGTGGTTTTTATTTGGTGTGTGTTTTCAACGAAATAAATGTTTGTGTTGGGTTAAATAGACTTTTCTACATTGTAATATGACCAAATAGACAAGACGCAGGAACTCTAGTATACAAACAAGTCAATTGAACATTGTAAAGGGACAATTGTTAAAATCAGCGTAAAAAGCGACAATTCTTCTATAATGTGCATTTTTGTGTTCAGGTATTTGAGATATTAAGAAGAAAAGTCTAATTTGTTTGTGTAACTTATTTTTGGTCACAGAGAGGGTGATATTCTTAAATAGAAAAGGTTTTTTATTGAAATTTGTTTGAAAAATGGATGTTTTGACTGAAGAGGAATTAATTTCCTTACTTTTATAAGGACTTTTTGGTTGCTGAAGCTATATTTATTTTCTACTGTACATACTGGAACATGCGACTAATATTTCTCTAGTTATTATCTCCCTCAAAATAAGTAGGACCTGACCTCAGTTGCATACTGAGAGTAGAATTATTGGCTACGAAGTATATCTATGTATTCACTCTTGCAATTTTCACCCCTTTAACCAAAATCAGGGAGGCAATGGGGAAAGTTCTTGCTCGTGGGCACAGCCGAGTTCCTGTCTATTCTGGAAATCCAAAAAACATTATTGGGCTTCTACTGGTGGGTGTTAAATCCGCTCCCGTTGACATTAATTTAGTGTATCCCTTTTAATTACTTTATATATTCTCTTTTCTTCACGTAAATTCTATTTAAAATTAGGTCAAAAGTCTTCTCACTGTACGGCCTGAAACAGAGACACCTGTCAGTGCTGTTTCCATCAGGAGAATCCCACGGTACATTTGTTGTCAAGGAGTAACTATACTAAATTTTTAAATGGAGTCACTATTGTGAATTTACATCTTTGATACAGCCTTGTGCAAGAGCCCTTTGGCCTTCCAACAGGGACAAAACACTATCTCATTTAGCTGATCCTGAAATTTAGTTTAATTAAGAATTGGGGTGTTAAGGATCAAATTCCTATCCATTTAGTTATAAAGTCTACCTTTGTCAAGAATCAAGTCTCCTAAAAGCAAAAGGGACTGAGCTAAATTTTTAAATGGAGTCACAGTTGTCAATTTTACATCTTTGATATACCCTTGGCAAGAGCCCTTTGGCCTTCCAACAGGGACAAAACACTATCTCATTTAGCTGATCCTGAAATTTAGTTTAATTAAGAATTAGGGTGTTAAGGATCAAATTCCTATCCATGTAGTTATAAAGTCTACCTTTGTCAAGAATCAAGTCTCCTAAAAGCACAAGGGGATTAGATTTAAGCATGTGAATGATTTTCTTGTCTTTAACTTTTGATTTATTAATATATACTCTTGTTATTTTCTTTAAAATTTAATTTCAATATAGGGAATATGTGTAATGTTTTATATTTTATTTACAGAGTTCCTGCGGATATGCCTCTTTATGATATACTGAATGAGTTTCAGAAGGGCAGTAGCCACATGGCTGCTGTTGTTAGGGCTAGAGGGAAAGAAAAGACAATTCCTGAAATAACTAGTGCAGAGACACATGAAAGAAACAAAAGGGTTGATGGGGATTCACAATTGACTACTCCATTACTTCTGAAGCAGGATGAGAAGACGGAAAGTATTGTGGTTGACATTCCTAAGATTTCAAGGCCTCCAAGCATCAATAAGTCAGCTGGTATGCATCGTAGTGATGCCACAACAAATGGTTCCTTTTCGGATAATATTGATGATGGTGAAGTGATTGGTATTATCACATTAGAAGATGTATTTGAAGAACTCTTGCAAGTAAATTACAGCATTTTGAGATATTCCCCCACCCTCAGTACTCTAGTACATCTTTCTTCTCTCAAATATTGATTGCATGTGTTTCCAATGATGCAGGAGGAGATTGTGGATGAGACAGATGAATATGTTGATGTTCATAAGAGGTAATTATTTTCAAATCTTAATCTCCTGATTAGTATGAAACTGTTGTAAATCAGAATTTGAATGTTACCTATTTTATATTTTAGAATACGTGTGGCTGCCGCTGCAGCTGCTTCCTCAGTGGCACGGGCTCCATCAATCCGAAGATTGACTGGTCAAAAGGGAGCAGTAAGTGATAAACTATTAGTCCTTTAAAAAAAATATGATTTTAATGTCTATTTCATGTTTGTCATAGAATTCGATCTTTTTCATTCTGCTTGAACGAGAAAAATGTTCGTTTTATGGGGGGTTGGAATGGTGGTTATGCAGGGACCAACCCTGCACCACAGGTTGAGTTCATAGGTGACTCAACCCTACTAACATTTGTAGAGAGCTAAGAAATTGCCGACCCCGCTCAACCCATTTAAGTGTGTGTTTGTTTGCCACTTAAGTTGTTCCTAAATGTAATGTTATTTTCGCAAGATATTTGTCCCCCAAACCAATTAGGACATCAGGATGACGTGCAAAGTTGATTGATTGATTTTTGAGACTGAAGAGATTAATGACTTTCCCTCAGTAAGTTGCATAATTCTAATAATTTGAAGTTAATTTCTTTAGCATCAAGGAATATGACATGATTTATGTATATCACAAATTTAAAAAATTTTAATCCAGAAAGTTGTATCTTAATTGTAGGGAATGTTATAACTTCAGTTTATTGAAAAGCTATGTCTGTAATTCCTGCACAGACGCTCAATTTTCATTTATTTTTGTGGCAACGAATAATTTTTGGTCTTGATTTTTAATCATTCAGGGAGGCCAAAGTAAGACAGGACTGACTCTGAAGAAATCTGCAGAGGACGATGGATCGAATACTAGGCCATAGTGAACTCTTTCTCCCATCCGGAGGGGGATATTAGGATATTATACGTCCTTTTTTGTGCATAAATAATATACGAAATTATATGTTCATTAGAGGTTGATAAATGTTACATTTATTGGTCAGTACGTACCCTATTTCCTGGAAAAAGAAATCTCTTCATGCATTCGAACTTGGAAGAAGTACTAATTTCATTCATAAATGATAAAATGTGCTATAGCGATGAATAAAATATATAAATTTTCTTCACTTTTAAATTCACTCCAATAAAACTAAAAATTAGTTATATGTTTATATTCTTGTTTTCATATGAATATCAATAATTATGAAAAATTCAATTAAATTGTCACCATTGATTTTATTTTATATTAAGCCATTGTTTTTTATGACACTTGCAGTTTTTAATGTAACTTTTGACATGCGTGCAATAGTTTATTTTAAACTTCATAATTTACTATTAACCTCCTGTGATAAATTGTTATAATATAAAAAGGGAAGTGTGAAATTTTCATTATCTAATGTTTCACGTTTAATTTAATCAAATAGAATTTAAAAATGTTTTGGTGTTTTGTCTGTGTATCTCGTTATTATGTTAATGATTAAAAACGTAGTAATATATAAAATAATGTCACTGCCTGTCACGGGATATTCAATATTTCATTCAATATTTTTCTATTCCGTATTATTCTGTTAATAACATGGAAAAGGATAGGTCACGTTAAGATAGAGTTAATCAAGGTTGAATCTACATCCAAAAATGTCGGATCGATTGACTTTAAGTCGGATTGGGTCAATTGAGTAGGACAGTTTAAGTTGATCCTGATTTTTCAATTAAATTATAAATAACAAAAATTAATTAAGAATCTATTTATATAAAATATTTATCGATCAATTTATAGTTTAAGAGTTAATGAAAGTTTTGTAAAAGAAAATATTTTACAAGTAGATTGTATTTTTAGCCAACTTTGTTATTTAAGAAAAGAAAAGAGGAGGAAGAAAATAAAAAAGGTGGGGACGGAGAAATAGTGAGAGAGATGAGGGTGAGAAATGTTTTAAAAAATGGTTTTGAAATTAAAAAAATAATTAAAAGAGTAAAGTTAGCAAATTTTATCACTTTCTTTATATAGTAAATAGTATTTTATATTTTTAAAGACTAAAATATTTTATATTTTATATTTTCTTTGTGAAATTGGAGTAAAATTAGTAGAAAAATATAATATTACTCAGTTAAAAATGCAATTAAATTATTTTTTAATTTTTTATGAAATTGGTAAATTAAATATATACTATGTAAAATTTGGATAAAATCCAATGACACGAGTCACAATTTACTAAATCATTTATTTTTCCTGTGGTTTGTTTGTTTTCATGCAACATTGTAACCTCTAGATAAAGATAGAACATAGTATTCATAATTCACTATTTAAATTAATTATGAGATTTTTATAATAATAGTAATCATCAAAAGCAATATATAAAACATCCTACTCTTTTACTCATTTATATTCTTATTAAATGACTTTTTTTTCACTTTAATTTGTTTTATATTTTTAGTTTTTTACTTTTCTTACTTTCTTTGATATCTTAAGACTTGACTAAAGGAGTAATGGGAAAAGAAAGAATTGAATAGGAAAGATTGAGAAAAAGAAGTGAAAACTAAGTGGAAAGTTTATAATTGATGTGATTGATATAATTGAATAAATTTGTTGTATATATTTAAATTTATTTTTAAAAATAATTTTGTATAAACAATAATTTTTAAAGATAAATTTGAGTCCAAATAAATTTTAGATTAAAATAAAAAATTATATAAAATATTTATAAATAAAAAAGTTATATTTTTAAAAAATAATATATTAAAATAAGTTACTTAGTATAATATAAATTTTAAATGAATCATTTTATTTTATATTTTATTTATTAATTTAATATTTTTCTTTTATTATTTATTTTATTACAATATAAGAACATATATTAATAAATTATTAAATTGAATTTCTTGTTTTATTTGTTATTTTAATGTTTTTAATTTTAATTATTATTTTTATAATATATAAACTTGAATGAATAAATATTAAATTATTTTGTATATCATTCCAATTATAATATGAAAAATTGTAATATATATATATATATATATATATATATATATATATATATATATATATATATATATATATATATATATATACATTGTGTTTTGTATAACACATATTCCCTCTCAATTGGGTGTGTGTTTTTTTTTTT
>Ga0099825_1007395_pt1 | contig 13382 bp, 11 predicted proteins | sample SiratroredBW_FD_76838 | JGI IMG/M metagenome (GOLD analysis project Ga0099825, IMG submission 76838) | Root nodule microbial communities of legume samples collected from California, USA - Siratro red BW | ecosystem: Host-associated > Plants > Roots > Nodule | place: USA: California | collected... | reverse complement strand
AAGAGAAAATTAAAGTATCACAACTTCCTATTATACATTGAACCCTATTAAATAATAAAATTGAATGCTTTTATTTCCAACACTCCACAAATTGGATAACTTGAACATTATTCTCAAAAAATTTGGACTGCACAATCCTTGAGAAAGAATATGCAGGTTGACTTTGTAAATGTACATATGGAGTACAAATCAAACCACTATCTAATTGATAAAACGTTTATCCACTTTAATGTGTTTGGTTTGATCATGTTGAATAGGATTATGGAACATACTAATTGCTAATTTATCACAATAAAGCTTCATAAGTCCATCCCAATTAATCTTCAAGTCTTCTAAGATAATTTTCAACCAAGGGAATTAGCCAATACCTACATGATTTGAAGGAGTTGGATTAACCTCTTGGATGTAGGCTGATTCAAAATGACTAACGACCGTCGTGTGTAAGCAAGATTCTCTCCACACCTTGTATCATCTTAGAGTCTAGTGGGTGCATCATCGAAAGATTCATTATTGTTTCTAGCTAAGGTTCCAACACGAAATCACAAGAATTTAACTCAAGTGTTTCAAAACTATTCTCTCCTAGAGACTCTCTAGGTAAAGAAAAGGTTAAGTGAAAATAATTTTGATCCTCGCGGAAGTAATATCCTAGAACCCAATTTCTTGGAAGGGGGATATAAGCACTTGTATTGTACCCTTTTTAGTATAGGGTGTCTAACAAAGACACTTAAGAGCTCTAGAATCAAGCATACTCAATCCTGACAGTGGACATGAACAAATGAGGCAATCGAAAATCTTTGGCAGAAGTTTATTGGAAGTAGACAAGTCAGCATAGAGAGAGGAAAGTACTTCCATAGGGCTGTTAAATCCCAAGATTCTAAAGGGTAATCTATTGGTAAGATATGTTGTTTTTGTTATCAATAGCATGTTGTCGCACAGCTTTAGAGTTTATTTGTGGCTCAAGGAACTAATCAAAACCATGGAATCAAGGATTAGAAACTTTATCAGGACTGCCAATGTTAACAACGATACGTTGGTCATAGTTTCTTGGAAGCAATCTTGTCGGTCTATCAAGGATGGTAGTTTGGGTCTTAAAATCCTTAAATGCTATAAAGTTTGTTTGATGAAACTTACCATGTATTTTCTTGATTCTGACTTTCAATGGGCTAGAATTCTTAGGTTGAGAGCTATGAATGGGAACTTAATTAACACTTCATATTTTGAGTAGCAATTTGGCATGTTATCAAGCATAATGTTGGTTTAATAATTGAAACTCCACTTGGCAGATTGGTAATGGTCAAAGGGTCAATTTTTGGCTGGATAAATGGTTGACTATTGTCAGCAAGTATATTTTATTACTTCCATATTTAGCAGATTATAATTAAAAGTGCATAACAGAAATATCCCTGAATCATAGGGATCTAATTATGCCCCTGAATCATAGGGATCTGATTATATCCCTAAATCATAGGGATTTGATTACATTAAGTACTATTATATTTCCTAAATTAGTTTTCCAATCTTGTATATAGATCTGATCTATTCTTAGAAATAAAATTGTTCTATTCTACCCTAATATTTGAGAACTATTCCTATAGTTAATTGGCTGGGGATTCCTAGTCACTAACATAGCAAGTTGGAGCCTAAGGTGTCATTTTATATCAAACAGATCTTGGTCCATACCTAATGATATAAGTTCTAAAGATCTTGCTCTCACTGCCGCAATCTCTGCTTTAGTCTTACCTCAATTTGATATTGAGGATGGTTTTAGATGGAATGGTTTTGTGGATGGTACTTAAAACTGCTTATAGTTTTCTTTTGCATCAACCGAGCAAGTTTATTCCTCCTTCTATTTCTTTTCTTGTTTGGCATATTTTTCGTAATAAGTTGCTTACAGATGATAACTTGATCAATCGTGGTATTGTCATTGTCTCTTGTTGTCATCTTTGTGGTGTTGTTGTTGCTGAAACTACACAAGACGTCTCTTTTGAATGAACCTTTGCAGAATATCCCTAGGCCTGGCTTAGCACATCTTTCTAGAGCCACATTGTTGTTGATTTGATCTCTTTCATTGTTCATTTCTTGCAAAGATCCTGATACACTCAAGCCAAGACTAAAATACAAACTTCTTTCTTTGGTGTTGTGAAAGCTATATGGACAACCACGAACTAGATCTACTTCAATGATCATACATGATCCTATGACAAAATTAAAAGCATTATTTGTGTTGAGGTCAATTGGGTTGAGAATTGTTGTATTAGTTGTATGAATTCCAAATTGCAAGAGCTTAGTATTCTTAAAAAGTTTTGGAGTAAACTTACATCCTATGAAAGTTGTATCCTATGATCCTGCTTTTTGGCTTCCTATTCCTTGTCATTGGTTTTGTTAGAATGAGTGGTCTTAAATAGAATTTATTGAAAACTTGTGTGTTTTTCTCAAGTGATCCTAATTGGCAGCTAAAGCTTCTCGTTGTGTATTAATTATGGGGTATTTTTAGAGAACATCTTGCTTCCATACAGTTAAATGTAGACTTCAAATATTTTAAAAGGATATCTTCAAATTAAAATTTAAAACCAATAGATTCTACACACACACAAAGAGTACCTCTCCTTCATCGGTCAATGCAGTAGAATGCCATCCACCAGCTGCAATATCAACCTAGATTCCAAACAGATTAAATGGAAGAAAATTAGATATTTAAACTATGATCAAAGATTGACAATTCTTAGGTTACAGATACATAGCAATCCTCAACCCCTACCGTACACCCAAATATAACCCCAGTAAAGCCAATGTTTAAAAAGAAAGAATGCCACTGGAAGCAAGGAGCTATACCAGCAAGTTGGTAAAATAGAAATAAATGAAAAATAGGATCCCACCAAATTTAAAATATTTTCCCTCGCTTTCTTCCCCACCAAACCACTTATATTAATTCTATCTTCTTCTTTCATGTTATTAATCTCTTCAATACCAAAAAAAGTCTAAGCATTTACAATATATCTAGCATTCTACCTACATGCACAAATTTAATATTTGCTTGTGCACCAAAACAGCACACTCTCACTCACACACACACACATATTTGCTTGTTTTCACTTTATTTTCTTGTTTTGAGCATATAGTGCATAGGTAATGGTGAAAACAAATTCTTTTGTTTTCACTATTTATTATACAAATGTTTAAAAGCAAAATTCTGAATATGAAATGTCATATTTTATAATTACCTGTGAAAAAAAAAAATCTTTTCTCAATTCAAATACCATAATACACATTTATATTGAAGTCACTTTGTTGACGTGAAACTCGATAGAGGATGAGGAAATAAATTTGACACCACAACTCATTAGAAAGATAAATTTACATTATTGAGTATATATTATAACACATTTAACAACTACAAAGAAGATTAGGCAAGCCTTCTTAGTCTCATGGTTGTCCAACAACTCATATTTCCTCTTGGCCAATGGTAGCTTACGAAACAGTATAAAAGGTATGACACAATGATCCTTTTGTTAACCTTTGTATGACAAAATTGACAAAGGAAGAATGAAAACAAAATGGGCATAAGGGGCTATATGCACACAGTTATATTTTATGTTGAAAAACTCAAGGAAAATAAAAGGATAGGAAGGGGGAGAAGAGATCCTCAAACATGACTTGTAAGAGTTACGAGGATATAAAAAACTATATTTACAGACTTGTGCATGCATTAAAAATAATATAGACAACTAAAAACAGGTTCCCATGTAGTAAAATTACTCCTAATAACTAATAAATGGCAGCAAGAACAGAACAAGATATTACTAAGAAAAATTATAGAACAGAACATAGTTGAAGATGAAGCCAACACTGAGGATGATGATGAAGGCAGTGCAGTGTTGATGAGGGAGTCGAAGATGGTGACGTGAACCTTCTGGATGGTGAAGCAAGAGTTGATCTCAACAATATTAGTACTACAATGGCCAACAATAACCATGATGATGGGAGTGTAGTCAATGATGAGAGTCATCAAGCATAATTTTTGGGTTCTTATTTGCTACTGGGAACCCTAGGGGAAAAGAGCCATCCTTTTTAATTCTTTAAATTGGGTCATCACAACCCCACCTAAAATATCCCAACTAAATGAGTTGGGTAACTCTAACCCTAGGGTGCACAAATGAATCCACGTGATGCATGATCCGCTGATTTCACAAGCAAATGTGTGATCCCGCAAAAATCCACCATTAGCCTAGCTCGCTGTCATCTCCCTTAGGTACAAGATCATATGAGTTTGCTACTATACTATCAATTTTGACAGCAATGGTCATAGTTGTCATTTTCTCTATTATACATTTCTATGTTACTCATTTTCATCACCATGGGCAATAATTACTAATTACTTCTCCACATTAAACTATATTTCATGAATTCTCAATTTTTATATACATACATCCTTGTTTTCATGTGTCAAAAAGAAGACATCGAATTTCTTCATCAATATGAAGTTCACATAGCTTTCTATGAAAAAAAAAACTCCAGATAAACTACTTTACTTCCTTCTGTTGGTGCACCACAAAAAATTAACCCATTATGTCACTTGCTACTTGCTATAAAATTTAAGAGTTCATTCCAAAAATCATATTAATTTATGCCATATTCTTGGTTTATACTGAAATATGTATCACACATACCAAAATATATTATTTACTCTGTCTGCCGGCACAGAGCAGAAAATAACAAGATGATTCCAGAGAATGATATACAAACCAGGGTAAGATCAGAAAGTCCTTGGACAGGAATGGGTTGTGATCTTGGCTGAGTATCTCCAGTTCCAAGTTGTCCATATTCATTATTTCCCCATGCCCATAAAGTTCCATCCTCTTGAAGAGCCAAATTATGAAATGCTCCAACAGCAATGAGCCTCACACTTTCAAGACCTTGAACTCGAACAGGAACTGAAATCTGTTTTCTGTAAGATAAAGCAAAAATAAAAATTAGAAGTTAGCACAAAAGTAGAAACTGTTTGGTTACTAAAAGTGCAGAAAAACATCTGAATAAGTAAATTAAGTTCATATTAAGATAATAGTAGCATAGTCTTATAAAGAAAACGAAAAGAAAAATACTGGATCAAGCTAGAAAATCTTTTTGATAGAGGCAAAAATGTCAATTTTTGTTGTGGCAAAATGCCATCTTTGCTACAATTTGAAGCATTTGTTTGGAGCAGAATTCTAGTATAGGAAGCTTCTTTAACATGTTACATTATTTGGGAAATCTTAGGTGTGCTTTTGCAATCTATTTTTAATAAAAAAAATACTAACAGATATATTTAGAGATTAGGAACCTTTATCACTTTGATTTTTGTCAGAAAGTCTTATATAGCTGGTCTCAATTCTAGGAGTGCAACTTATATCTATTTGCTGGACAACTTCACTTAATATCAATTGGTTTTAAGGTGAAATATGGTATGGTATCAAAGCCTATAATTCATCTTCATACCTCAACTCTTTGAGTTCAAATTATATATCTATTGAGTACCTTCGCTTAATGTCAATTGGTTTTAAGATGAAATCTGGCAATTATAACTTTTTTCATGGTTGTTTTCTGTTTTGTTCTTTGAATAGGAGGATTCTTTATCGTGCTTTTTCTTTGCAATCCATTCCCTTCATCTCAATAAATTTATTTTTTTATTCTAAACTGAAAATTACATGTCACCGGGTGGCCATGGCTGACCCCATGTCCAAACATGGCCTTCACGTGTAAGTACTACTGAGTGAGTTCCTCCAGCAGCAACCTGCAGCCCAATCAATTATAAAAACATTAAACAAAGCAAAACCCATGCCATCCTCCAAATGATGCATTTGTTACAATAGAGATGTAGAAGTAGCTATACAAACTCAAACACTTAGAAAGCATTTATTGCACAATGACTTTACTGAAAAAAAAATCCAATTCAATTTATTGAGCAAAACTATGAGGGTTAAGGTCATAACAAAATTTATAATCGGATGTCATTCAGATTCACTACACAACAAATTAAAATGAACAATTAAAACTGTCTGGAGCTATAAGGGATTTTTCACTTATCAAATCATCAACTAAATGTTAAGATGATAGACTTACTCTTGCTAAGGGCAAAGCACATATCACAAATGTTGTAAATAGCAGATTATTAAGATAAAAAAAAATTCTCAATTAGGAAAAAATATCTTCAGAATTTTCCTATTTATTTCAGCATATTTATTTCCCTTTTTAAAAGTTTTGATTATTACAAATAGAGATGATAAGAATGTAATCAATGTGATTGATATCAATAAAATAATACTTTAGTTTTCAACTTGATATCAAAGCTCCCGATCTTGAGAGTCCTGTTTTTCATGCCTTGTTAATAGTTGTCACAGTCATTATTCGCCATATTCAAAAGGTGTGTCCCACCAGCCACCACTACAAACAGGGTTGTCAGGACCTCTTGAGCACGAAGGGTGGCCATTTGATTCTGATTTGGTTTTGTTGCCAAACAAGTCTATTTTTTTTACGAATCAAAGCCATAAGAGTTTAATCCTTCCTATCTCTCTGTTCTTGGGTTTTCCAATATTTAGTATGAAGCTTTTAAAGAACAACTTGATCATTTGAAAACAACCGTTGAATCAATAACTAAGTCCTCTTGATCATATACCCTACCTATGAAAGGTAAAAGTACATTCAATACTATTGGCCCTTTGTCTCAGGGTGTTTGGATTCTTGATTCAGAAGCAACTAATCACATGACTCCTTCTCCCAAGCTCTTTAATAAGTATGTCAAAATGACCAGAGAACAACACATTCTAGTTGCAATGGTGATAGTGTACCCATATTTAGATAGGAGGATATAACTTTACAATCATCTTTTGTATTAAAGGATGTTTTATATGTCTTGCAATTGAACTATAGCCTTATCTCATCGCAAAAACTTATAAAAGATTTGAATTATTCTGTTACTATTTTTGTCTTCTAATTGTGTATTTCAAGACCTTGCAATGAGGAAGAGGATTTTAATTAAGGAGCATAGTAAGTTGTATCCTTGGAATCCAAGGGCCAAAACAAAACAAAGGTCATGAGCAAAGGTCATGAGCCAGCAAGCAAATGTGATATTTCTTAACTACCGAGTCTGTTGAGTATTTGAAATGTGATATTTGTCAACTATCAAGGCATCATCGTGCATCTTATCCCATATTTCGTAAAAGGAGTAATTTCCCATTTGATTTGATTCACTCTGATGTTTGAAGACTTGATTTAGAATCTATTACTAGAGAAAAATAATTTTGTTACTTTTATTGATGTTTGTTGTCACATGGACATATATTATGAAAAGTAAATCTGAGGTCTTTCAAATTTTTAATTTTTTTTGACTTATTCAAAATCAATTTGGAAAAAATATCAAAAGAATTAGGTTAGATAATGGTACAAAATATGTGAATCAAGAATTCTCCAAATTTTTGTCTCATAATGGTATTGTTCATGAACTAACATGTGTTAACATTCCACAACAAAACGAAGTCGCAAACGTTAGTCCTAATGACTTTTGTCTTTTGTTCCCTGTACTCCTTTAGTGTCAAGTCTACCTTCTTTAGTATTTAGATGTTTTGTTTTTGTTCACTCTCATAATCCTAATCTCAGTAAATTAGATCCTAAAGCACTTAAATGTGTATTTATTGGTTATCCACATAATTAAAAATGATACAAATGTTATCATCCGTAGAGTCATCGTATTCCTATCACTATCGATGTTACCTTTCTTGAAACAGAATCCTTTTTTATCATCCCTAAGCTTTAGGGGAGAAAACACTTGAAGCAAAGGAGTTCTACTTTCTATCATTACCATATTTATCTTTGTAAGATGCCCAATATCAAAGTGATGATGCCACCACAAATGGGATCAAACCACCCTATAGTGAGGAAGAAGACAAATTCTTTGGCAAAAAAATATCAAAGAAGGCATGCCACTTTGATTCTGAAGCAAGAAAAGTTGTCTGACTTGGAGGTGAGGATCCCTAAAGGTAGCAATGAGGAGGTAAGTGTTGTTGAGTATTTACCCATTGCCTTGAGAAAGGGAAAATGATCGTGTTAAATATCCTATTTCTCAATATATGTCTACATGGACAATCTTCCTAATAAACATCAAAATTTTATTGTTGTCATTGATGCCATAAAAATTCCTACCTCAGTCCAAGAAGCCACAAGAAGACATTAGACTTAAGCTATGAGAGAGGAGATGGATGCATTAAAAAGAAACTCAACATGGGAGATTGTTGACAAACTAAGACACAAAAAGATAGTAAGGCACAAATGGGTATTTACAATGAAACATAAGGAAGATAGGTCGATAGACAAGCACAAAGCCAGATTGGTTGCAAAGAGATATACTCAAACTTATGGAATTGAGTATGAGGAGACTTTTTCTCCTGTAGCAAAGATGAATACAATTCGAGTTGTTCTTGTTCTAGCAGCTCATTTTGGATGGGAATTACATTAGTAGGATGTGAAGAATGTCTTTCTTCATGGAGATTTAGAAGAAGTGTACATGGAGATTCCTTCTAGATTTGAAACACATGGTGGAAGGAATCAATTGTGCCTCCAAAAGAAGGTCTTATATGGTCTTAAACAATCTCCAAGAGCATGGTTTGGGAGATTTACAAAAGCATTGGTTTCCTTAGGATATAAGGAAAGCCAAGGAGATCATACTTTATTTATGAAACACTTCATTACAGGTAAACTTACACTTTTAGTGGTCTGTCAATGACATAATTATTACAAAAGATAATGAAACACATAAATTGGCATTAAAGAAAAAATTGGCATGGTAGCCCAATTTGAAATGAAAGACATGAGAAAACATAAGTATTTCCTTGAAATAGAGGTTCCTTATTCAAAAAGAGGAATTTTCATCTCCCAAAGAAAATATGTACTTGATCACCTTAAATAAACAGCTAAGTTAGTTCCTATTGAACCAAATCATAGAATTGAAAGTGAAGAGAGCTCTCTTGTAGAAAAAACCCAATATTAAACATTGGTAGGAAAACCTATTTATTTATCACACACAAGACATCAAACATTGCTTATGCAATTAGTGTGGTAAGTCAGTTTGTGCATGATCCAAGAGAAAGAGACGTACAAGCAGTTGACAACATTCTTCAATACTTGAATTCAAGCCCTCGAAAGGAGTTATTCTTCAGAAAATGAGACACTTTGCCTCTAAAGATATACTAATGCAGGTTATGTTATCAATAGAAAATCTACATTTGGGTACTAAATGTTTCTTGGACAAAGTCTAGTGACTTGGAGAAGTAACAAATAGGATAGAGTATCTCGTTCTAGTGCAAAAGATGAATGTTGAGCCCTTGCTTGAGGTTTATGTGAATGACTCTAGATGAAGATCATACTTGATGGTCTTAAAATTAAGGTTGACATTTCTATGCAATTGACCCGTGATAACAAGTCAGCCATGAGCACGGTACAGGTTTTGGTTATTACAAATATAGATGAGAAGAATAAAATTGGTGCAATTGACATCAATTAAATAATTCTTTAGTTTTCAACTACAAATTTAACCTTTAAATTTAATGAAATTAAGCATTTAAAATAAAATTTAAGAACAATTCAACTCAAACAATTATATGTGTATTGCTTATTGGAACAAAGGCCATTTTAGTTTGATCAAGTCTCACAAGGCCTTGCATGGATCAAGAAACAAAAGAAAATCTCAGATGTATCCTTTGCTTTCCAACATATCAGAAGCTGTAATTTGATCTCCACTTAAAATATATGTATAAATACAGTATCTATTTTCTTTCTCTGTGGTAAGGTTAACTAGTAAGCATTGAGCAAAAGCAACTTAAACATCTGGAAACTAAATCGCTAGTATGTCTGATATTCTAATAAGATTACATGGGAATTGTACAATAATAACAATACAAGGACTAATAGCTACCATAACGTTCTGTCAGACAAAATATTGACAGTCACTCACATCTAACTCCTTTTTTTATGAATTCACTTAGTTCAAAAGGATTATGAAAGGTAGATGAAAACTTACATAGGAATTACAGCAACATAAAAAGAACTAATAAATTGAAGAAAATAAAACACTAAAGATTGGCACAGAAACAAAAATGAAGGCAAATCATTTTAGTTCTACCATAGCATGCAAGGCATTGGAATACATAAATTACCTGCCGAACAACAAGCTTAGGAGCACAGCGTTTAGGGATCTCTATATCTCTCCTCAAAGGTCTACCAGTATCATCCTTGCGCTCGGGTTCTTCACCACACTGCCCATATTCATTTCCACCTGAAATCAATTATGCTAGCTCTTAGAAGTCGTATAATATATACATCAACACTCTTTGAGAATTTTGGATAGCTAAAAGGGAAAAAGAATATGACATTTCAACCAACATCAAATATTTATCTTAGCATAAATCAATAGTTATGAAGTACGTAGTGCAGGTACACAATCTGTGTAAAACATCAAATTTTTATCTTAACATAAATCAATAGTTATAAGTACGTAGTACAGGTACACAATCCGTGTAAGTATGCAGTTTGTCACATTTTACATTATTATTACGAGACTTCCCCGATAAAAAATCTGGTATGCAGTAACTCAGTAACTATATTAGGATATGGTTATTGAGTATTATGGGATGGTTATTTTGTCCAAAGAGTCATTCAACTAATAAGTGGTCGGAACAGTATAGAGTTTAAAAAGGAATGAAAGGAAAGCATACGGCAGGATCAGCATTGGCAAAATTAATTTTGAAGTGATGTGATTTTAGTTTGGATGATTTTATAACAAAAATAAGTTAATAATAAAACTAAGAACTAAGTATGAAATTTCTATCCAACACAAATCCTATTTAAATTTGCATTCATTCGGAATGAAACTACAAGCACACTTAGTATGCTTAATGACGTTGCCACTTTGGACGATGCCAATTCTACTAATCACAAAATAGTAATAATAATAGTAGTAATAATGATAATGATGGTGATGACGATCATAATAGTGGTGATGATGATGATGATGATGAAGAAGAATATAAAAATAGTAATAATAACAACAACGTGATGTAGCTAAAAGGATTTATGTGTGGAGTGAAATGAAAAACAGTACAATACCCCAGGCATAAGCTCTGCCCTGATCATCAACAGCCAAGCAGTGCCACCCCCCAATAGCCGCCTAACAACAAGAAGTTATTCACTATCAATACTCACACAATAAGTACACCATCAAAAATAACAGCAAGGTCATAACAAACATGATAATCATGAATTGAAGAAAAGAGAAGCAAATGAACGATTGGATGGGTGTATACCTGGACAATCTTAACACTGGAAAGAGCCTTGACCTGGCCGGGAATGTTCTCAATCTTGTTCTCAGACTTGCTCTCAGCTGCGTGCCCAAGTGTGCCCCTTTGGTTCCAACCCCAAGTGAACAACTAAACCACACAAGTAACCGCCACCCCACCAAAAAAGATGAGTTTTTGAACGATACCCACGATTTATAAGACCAAAAAGAGAAAGATACAGAGAGAGAGGTTAAGATACTTTGCCGTCGTCAGCGATGGCGAGGGAGTTTCTGCTGCCGGCGACGACGGAGCGGAAACGCTGAGGTGGGAGAGCTTCGACGAGACAGACCCATTCTCTCTCTTCGTTGTTGCCGATTCCTAGTTGACCATCTTCACCAGAGCCCCTGAAAGAAAGGAATCAATCACAGACGCCCCTTTGAACGAGAGAAGAAAAGGAAAGAGAAAGAGAGAGAGAGAGAGAACAAACCATGCAATAATGCGGGAATGGGAATCCATGAAAGTTGGAGCAGAGTGAGAGAAAGCAGAAAGCAGAGTGAGAGTAGAGAGAGTAGGGAAAGTGGCGAAGAAAAAGAAGATTATCACAAACAGTTTGCGTGCGTGGAGCTTACGAGTTAGTGTCACTGAAACACCTTTTTAGAATGAAATCAATCAACCAAAATCCACATTCTCTCAAATCTATCGTGTTTAAACCAAAGGAATTATATAAGCAGTTTACCAAACGTGAATATATCAATTATATTTTAATTTACACAAGAAAAATATAAAAAAAATATAAATTAAAAAAACGTGAAAATTACGTATAAATTAATACCTAAAGTAGATTGTATGAATTTTGTATGTAATTCTTTTAAATTTTATTTTTAATTTATGTATAAAGTATTTTACTTAATAAAAAAATATTTTATTTCTGTAGAAAACTTTGGGGAAAAATTAGTTTAAATATACCCTTGTTTAATATATTTTATTTTAGGAATCAAAACGCAATTTAAATTTAAAGTTGAATATTGTTCTGACAAAACAAATGAGTTTTGGATCATTTTTTTTTTTTCATGGTCGATTCTTCTATTTAAAGTTTTCTTGCATTTAGGCTTAGCTACTCCCCTGAATGGTGGTTGTTTCTTTATTCCATATACCATTTGTAATTAATACTAATTTGTTGAGGAGATTAGGTCATGATTCGATTTCTTTTTAAATGATTTTGCAAAATAATAGGGATTTAAGCATTAAATAAAATATAAATTATAGATATTATAAAAATTAGACAACGTACATCGACAATCAAATAGTAGACAACATCTCAACGTACATAGACAACATGTGTTGGCATCCAATGTCTCTATGAAGGAGGCATGAGTTTTAAATTCGAAAGAGACATACTTTTAACATTTAATCACAAATCTCTATCTCGGAATATCTCCACTTTTGGACAATTAACTATATATAACTTAGTAAGAGACGAAAGCAGGATTTTCATAAAGGGAGATGATTCAAATTGAGGACAATTATCAATTATTAGTTCCTTGAGATGATTATGAGCGTATTTCTATGAAATTATTCTCAAATTGCATTTTCTGTTCTTGTAAAGCAGTATATGATATTGATATGGCACTGCTGCAGAAGAGAATGTTGAAGGAGGAGATGGAACCTGTGTTGGAGCTACTACTAGAGAGATGGCAATGATTCCTTTCATTCCTCAAGTGGACTAAGGTAAACCTCTTTCTATATTTAAGTAAATGCTCATTGGAAGCTGGATAAACACCTATTGAACAAAGGAACCATCATGAATTTTGTACTACAAGGTTCCAATACATGGACCAGATTGAGGTTGTACAAGAGCAGCTAGCTGAGATGGCTTACGACAAGGACAAGGCCCCTTACTATCATTTCATATTAGTTGTCTTCATACTTCCCTTTCCTATTTGATGAATTCAATGTAGGAAAAAGTATGTGTGTGGTGTGATTGTGCTAGTTCTGTTTTTTTTTTTTTTTTTTTTGTTTTTTTTTTTTTTTTTTTTTTTTTTTTTTTATTTTTTTTTTTTTTATTTTTTTTTTTTTTTTTTT
>Ga0099825_1007394_pt1 | contig 13382 bp, 9 predicted proteins | sample SiratroredBW_FD_76838 | JGI IMG/M metagenome (GOLD analysis project Ga0099825, IMG submission 76838) | Root nodule microbial communities of legume samples collected from California, USA - Siratro red BW | ecosystem: Host-associated > Plants > Roots > Nodule | place: USA: California | collected... | reverse complement strand
TATATAAAAAAATATTTATATATATATATATATATATATATATATATATATATATATATATATATATATATATAATATTGAATAAAAAATAAAGTTTAATAAAATTATGGTTAAATTGTAATTTTGGTACCCTTTGATCCACAATTTTAATTTTCCAATTTTTCACGATTTAAATTCTCAGATTAAAAAAATTATAATTTTGTGAAATTTTATTAAATAAATATAATAGGTCAAAAGTTCGGCTGGATCAAAATGAAAGAAAAAAAATTTGTATATAAAAGCGAAGATAGGACCAAAATTACGACTTTTCTAAAATCTGAACTAGCAAGAAAGAAATAAGAGGACCAAAATCGTAAGCAATAAATTAAAGGAGATCAAAATTACATTTTATAAAAAAATTATTATTCTATTTTATTATGAATATCAAACAAACCCTAGTGATGTACGAAAGTTTAATATAAAAAGATGTTATTCCCAGAAGTTCTACCCTATGTTTTTGTAAGTACCGGTCAATATTTACAAGTAATAATATCTTTTTTTCTTCGTTTATTATTGATTCCAGTATTTTTTCTGTTGTTGATGATCTTTGCTTAATTCTTATTTTGGATGGGGTCTTGATTGCACTCCGACGCTCAAATTAGTAATAATTAGAGTGAAAATAAGATAAAAAAGGGAGTAAAATTACTGTACATATTCTATAGGGACCCTTGTCTTTTATAGTGCTTGCATGGGCCTCAAATAAATGGGCCTATAGCCTATCTGGGCTTTATCTGTTTACTAAGTGTCACGTGTCCTGGTGTAGGTTACATATTTAATCACTTGATGTGAATGGCTTTGACCGGACGATTCTCGGTCGGCTTCTTGACTGTTTAGCAATCGGTCGGTCACCACTATAGTACATAGGCCCCCCAGTCCTTGAGGAAGGGAAGTGAACGATAAGGATTCATAAGTGGACGTGCGGGAACAACTAGCAGGTCGGCCTTTGTGATGTTTTTTTAAGCAAGTCCTTGGGGAGTTCCGGGTAAAGGTTTTGACGCCTCTCGATAAGAGTGCCTTGACATGACTACTCAGATGATGTGGGCCCTTAATTACGACTTAATCGGACGATCGATATTCTGTTATGGTTGGGCTTCTGGTTCTATAAATAGGGTGTGCGGGGGTTTCCAGAATTACATTTTCTGCTCTTAGCTTACTTGGCCTTCCTTACATTTGTGCGAATTTCTCAGCTTCTTATTACGAGGTAACATGGTTTCTTTTTCGGTCGGTTCTTTCTCGTCGTCAGAGCACTCAGAGTCTTCGAGTGGATCGGGTGGGTCTTATGAACGGGGTGCTGCTGATCCTAAGATCAGCCTGATCGGAGGCTCTCCGGATGTTGACTCTTCCCCTGTCTCCCGTGTTCGGTCGGTTCCAGTTGTGGGTGAAGCAGGATACAAGAATAACCAGTCGGAATCCGTCGGTCGGGAGGATTCAAAGGGAGGTTCTGAGCCGTCTCTCTTTGAAATAGATTGGTTAGATTCCGAAGTTGCCAAAGCAGTGTCGGAATATAGCTCTTCTTCTTTTGTCCAGTCTTTCTTAGATAGTGTAGATATTCTAGATGACTCCCTTCCTGATCATGCCTTTAGTGCTAGGAGATGTCTTCCTTCTGACCGAGTATTCCACGGTTAGGGGTCTTCGGATCTTGATTTCTTCTTTCTATATTCTAAAGTGGTTAAGGATTCTCGGCTCCGTCTTCCCTTGGACGAGTTCAGTATTAGGGTGTTGAATGTGGCACCTACTCAACTCCATCCCAACAGTTGGGCCTATCTGCGGGGTTTCCAAATGTTGTGTTTGGGGTTGGGTTTGACGGCTACCCCCGCTCTCTTTCTCCATCATTACTACACCCGTCCGGGTAAGAAGGTCGATTGGTTGTCCCTTGTCTGTCAAAATAAAAACCGTCTTCTCAATCCTTATTCATCTTCTTCCAAATTTTTAAAGATACCTATTTCAAAGTTATGATAAATTCAGAGAGTCGTCGGTTTGTGTTTGACGGAGCTGTGTCAAAGTTTTCCCTATATTAGATGAGAAAACCTACCAAATTCACACTATGGCCTCGATCTGACCTTTCGGCCGACGATTTCATTGCCATAGGGAAGCTTAACCAACTGCCCCACCAGATACCCACTCGGAGACTCATCAAGTGCTCTACCGCAGGCAACCCGGCCGGTGCCGTCGTCGGTAATCGGTTATTTTATACACTGAATTTTTACTTTTCGGTGTCTAACTTTTACTTTGCGTTCTGCAGAAGTTATTCTGTCCATGGTTCCGCCCGGTGGTAATCCATTACTGAGGGGCTTGGTGTCCCAGCGCCCAGCACCCAGTCGCCCTCCGGCCGACAAAGGAAAACGACCTTGGGTCGAATCTTCCAAGGCTAGCACGACTCCGAAGAACGTTGAGCCTTTGACCGTGGTTGTTCCCACCTCCCAACAGCGAAGTGCTCCTGTCCAAGGTAGCCCACGCCACAAGAAGAGGAACGAAAAGGAGCATCAGAAAGACAAATCTTGTCGTTCCCCCAACCGACTTCGTCTGCCTGCTAACTCCGGGGACCGTGCGGTCACCATGGATTTTCTTCGTTATGACCTGATGGTGTCCAACCGGGTTAGCGTAGATTTGAATAGCTACGAGTCCAAACCTTATTCTGCCAAGACTTCCCCTTCAGATCTGCACACTGCTTTCCTGGAGCTGGCTACTCGTACCTTCTCGTCGGCCAGATCATGGGTGACAAGCTGATGAGAGAAGGTAACGAGAGGGTGGAGAAGCTGAAGACCGATTTGGAGAGCTTGGCTGCTTCTCTCCAATCTGCGTTGTCGGACAATGTTAGTTTGGCTGGTCGCAATAAGGATCTGGAGGAGCAGGTGCATGCAGAGGTTGCATTACTCCGGAAAAGATGCTCGGTCACCACACAAAAAGAGGAGCAGGCAAATTAGAGGGCGGCCTAGCTTCGTGACGAGGTTAGGGTGCTGGAGAAAAAAGTATCTTCCTTGAAGGCTGGACGAGAAGAAGACGGTCGTCGCATTGCTGGCTTGGAGGCTGAGTTGGGAAAGCTCCAAGACCCTGTCATCGAGCAGCATGACATGGGATTTGAACTGGTCGTGAATCAGGCGGCTTTGTTCTACGGAGTTCCCACTGACGAGGGCAAGTTCGATAACTGGAAGGCCTTCTATAAGGGGGAGTTACTTCCTCTTGCTGACATCCCGGAGGATGATGATATCGGGGTCGAGGGGGAGGCAAGTGGCGGCGCAACGGAGGATAGCCCGGCAGGGGAGGAGACGAGTGTTGATGCGATGAAGGATACCCTTGGTGAGGAGGAAGAGAATACTCCAGAAATTGTTAATGTAATGGATTAATTATTTTTTTATTTTGTAATATGGCTGTGTTAGGCCTTCCTTTTGTATATAGTAGCTGTGAATTGACCAGCTTTTAATAGAATCAGTTTTTTGGCTTACATGTATTCGGCTTATTTTTTACGTCTACATTGTTTGCATTTAATGATTAGGCGTCCGCTATTAATGCTTTCCGCTTTACGAGTGTCTTTTAATTGACTATACGGTCGGTTCCATGTGCGTGTAGTAATTTGTTTCAGTTAAGAAACCAGGGCAAGCATCCAATTTTGCGATTTTCGTGGGGGTACGCAGTCGGTTCTACGGTTTTTGCTTGACTTTGGTCAAGTATTTTATTAACTACACGGTCGGTTCCGTAAGCAGGTATGCAGTCGGTTCTGCGATTTTTACTTGACTTTGGTCAAGTATTTTATTGGCTACACGGTCAGTTCCATAAGCAGGTATGCAATCGGAGTACGGTGGTTAAATAGGTCATTGCTACTTCGGGTAAGAGCTCGCGTATGCTTAGGGCTACCTTACCGAATCTATCCATGAACGCCTTCAGGGATTCCCCCTTTTCTTGCCGGACGTTGACTAGCGCAATGGGTGTTAAATGGTGCGATCGGCTAGTTGCAAACTGTGCAGCAAACTTGGTTTTGAGAGACTCAAAGGAATCTATTGACTGTGGGGTGAGCTGTGTGAACCAGCTAAGGGCGGCTTCCCTCAAGGGGGCCGGGAATACTTTGCAGAATATATGGGTATCCATCGTGTAGATGGATAGTTGGGCTACGTATGCGTTCAGGTGTTCGTCCGGGTCCGTCGACTCGTCATACCTATCAAGGGACGGGTTTTTCCAGCCTTTAGATAACCGGGTAGCCATAATTTCGTTTGTGAAGGGATACTGGGCGATTGTGTTTCCCGTTGTTGCACAGGAGATTTCTTCTCGCACAACCATTCGGCCTTCCCCTCAAGTAGTTTCCCCCCTCCTGCTCTCATGTCTCGAGTGTTCTTCTCTGTGACTACCATGCTGGGGGCTTTCTTTACCATCCTGAGGATGTGAGGTTTCCCCACAGCTTTCGTGCGACACACTTCTATCCCCTCGTTCGTGATGCCGAGATGTTTCCTCCCGGGTCTCACGCTGAGAGTTGCGTTCTATCGAAGGGTCCGCGCGAACTCGTTCCTGTTCTACTCTATCCAACCTCTGCTGGAGCCTTTCGTTCTCGATCTGCAGTATCTCGAAGGCGCCAATCTGGCGTCTTCGTTCTTCGAGTTCTCGCATTACTTCAGCCAGCATAGCTGCTGGGTTTCCTTCGCTATGGGGTTGTTGGCTCTCCTGATTTCTTATTGTCACCATTATCTTGTTGAACTGATCTCGGCCTCACGGTGGGCGCCAAAATGTTTTTGTAAGGACCGGTCAGTATCCACAAGTAACAATATTTTCTTTCCTTCGTTTGTTATTGATCCCAATATCTTCCCTGCTTCTGACGATCTTTGCTTAATCCTTATCTCAGATGGGAGTCCTGATTGCACTCCGACGCTCAAGTTAGTAATAATCAGAGTGAAAATAAGGTAAAAAAGGGGGTAAAATTACTGTACCTATTCTATAGGGACTCCTTGTCTTTTATAGTGTTTGCATGGGCTTTAAATAAATGGGCCTATGGCCTATATGGGCTTTACTTGTTTACTAAGTACCACGTGTTCTGTGTAGGTTACATATTTAATCACTTGATGTGAATGGCTTTGACCGAACGATTCTCGATCGACTTCTTGATCGTTTAGCAACTGGTCGGTCACCACTATGGTACACCCTCTATCCCAATATTGTGTTTTTTCAAAAACTAAAAAACTAATCTTCAGAAACTTTTTACCGTTGATAACACTTAGTGATTTAAGAAATAATATATATTATAACAATATTATCTATCTTAAAATATCAAAAAAAAAAAAATTTTAATCATAATTTTGTATGGTATAATTTTATAAATCAATTATGCATTGAAATATAAAGGACTCATACGGTCTGATTAAGTTTGTGTTTATTTCAATGCATTGGACTCTTGAAGAGGATGAATGATGATAAAAGAAGGGATGAAATGGTGAGGTCCACCTTCTATTCTTTCAGCCATGAAAGTGCATGAAATGGAATGAAAGTCATGCTAGCATTTATATTTCTCAAAATAACACTCAATTGTTATCATGTGATGCCTGTATTATTTACATGTGAATGAATCTTCAAAAGCCTTCAAAAGTCAATTTTCTGCTTCAAGTTCTGAATCTATGAGCCATAAAGTTGATGTTGTGTTGAACCTCGAGTGCAGTGTTATGTTGTAGTAGCAAGCACACAGCATAGACCTTCACGAGAACATCTACGTTTTCCATAGGTTAAAGGAATTGATTAATTTAAAAGCTTCATAATAATTAATTGTGTATTTACATAATTAAGTATATAGCTTCAAATATAACTGTTTACTTAATCAATTATGCAATGTTCATAATTATCATGTAAAACAAAAACACAGTATATGACATATACAATGTTACCATAAACAATTATTTTTATATCATAGTTGATGATTTCGATTGTTTTGGCACAACTTAAGAGAGGCGATCTTTAGATTTGCATGTTTAAAGATAAATATGACACCAAGAGTAACGTCAACATTGTAAAAGATAATTCCCATCCATACTTTTACTTTCATGAAATTAATTAAATCTTTTTATAAATACTCATTCTTCTTTTTCACTTCATTTAAATAATATTACTTTAATTCTTTTTTCTCTTTTCTTTTTTTTTTTCCTTTTTACTTTTCATCATCAATCTAGACACAATGTAACTAGTAAATGAGCTACGTTTTAAAAAGATAGATAGATGTATTTTGAATATAAGTTTAAATGATAATTACAATTTTTTATATTTCGTAGATTTTTTTTATTTTATGGATGAAATTAGTTTATCTCAAAAGATTCAATAATGTTTGAATAGTTTAACTTCTATTAACTCAGTTATTCAACTTTGTTTTATCAACCATAATAATCAATTGACATAAGTTTATATCATTTCATAAACTCGTAAATTCTTGAGCTAATATATGGTAAAATATCTTTATTTTTTCTCGTATTATGTACTTATTGTAAAGACAAGTCATGTAATGGTGGTAACATAAATAAAATATAAATATTATTACCTACAAATTAACTTAAGACATGAAAATATTACAATACTTTTTTTTGTTAATGATACAATTTACAGTATTTTAATTGTTTTGATAATCTCTCCATAATTAACTATAATATCTCCCAAGTTTGCTCCTTGCAAACAAGAATCCTAACGAACTAGATAAAGAAACCTATCAACGTTAATGATTGATTATTGTTCACCCCTCAAAGAAAATTAGGAAGAATGCAATGTGCTAAACCTATATTGTCACTGTATCTATGGGGTTTAGTTTTTATAGTATACTTTTCAATACACCAAATATTTTTTCAATCACATCTTTAAGTGATAAATATGATGATTGAACAATTCTTATAGATTTCGTAGACCCCTTTTACAAATGCTCTTTAAGGTGGTATTTAAAGTCTTAATGCATTATAATTATTTGGTCTTTTAACTTAAATCCAACATCTCTAAGATAATATTTTCCTCCAAATATTGAAGTTATATCATTCATTAAAATTTTCATAACTATGTCATGAGACGTGATCTATACCAAATCCAAATCAATTGACCTTTAGGTATTATGAGTGGATTCTCCTTAACAATGGCATCTTTCAATATTCTTGAATAAAATGTTGTTCATTTTTCCAACTAGATAGAATGTATGTGAATTTGATGTCAAAATTCATAAGCTTGAGATACATTTTGGTTAATATTTTGTTTCATGAAAGTGAGGAGTGTTTATCTTAACACCTTAACTCATACATGAGTTCCATCTAGGATCCTAAAATAATTCTAAAGAATAATAAAATGATAGTGTTATGTTGTAGTTATTCTTCATAGCATATATATATATGTCAACTAACACTTTAGTTTGTGATAATATTAACTTAAAATATGGATAAAATCTATTGTTGTTGAGGATATGACGTTACACAACAGTTTTCAATGACTGAACTAAAAATTCATTCTTCAACATAGTTATCACATTCAACACATTGTGCAAGTGTTGAATAATCATTTCTATCGATTGTTCAAAAAAAGAACAAAATAGTTTGATTTTTAACGTTATATTCAATTATATGCAAAAGTTTTGCAACTTATTCTTCAACTGTTAATCTAAACATATGTTTCATTAGGCCAATTGTCCTTAACCATTTATATAAGTTAATAATATGTCACGACACTATTCGGAATGAATGAGGCATAACATCAATTCAACACTATGATACTCATTTTCAAGAATAAGCTCCCTAACATTACTGATCGTGCTACTCAACATAAATAACATTCATTCATAAGCTACAATGCAAAGGAATGTGATAATGTGATTAGTTGCATAGGCATTTGGAACCAATGTTGTGGGTGTGAAATTAAATTTAAGTTTGTATCTAAGGCATTGTTATTTATGACTTTCTCTTCTAAATTAGTAACCTTCATGCCAAAATTCCTTCTATAAATACAAAATTTTCTACACATAAAAGTTATTAGTCTCTAATTAAAAATCTACACAATTTAATTCAATTTCCATATATAAATAATTAATTATTCATGTGTTGGGTGGGTATCTGGACGAGGTGACTGAGCAGGTTGAGGTAAGAGAGCAGGTGTGGGATCAACTTCAGCTGATGGAATTCTTCTCTTCAAGCTCAAATTGAGTGCGAGTACTTGCAAGGACACTCTGACGCTGAAGTCAGAATGGGTGCAAGTAAGCGTGTATAGGGATAGTAGCCATACCTGTGAGGGCACCCCCTCTATTTATAGGGAAGGTTATTGGGTTAGTTATTATTAATCAAGGTCCAGAATTATCAACATGACTAGTGAGGAGATTTTGTACTAATAACTTAGATTAATACCTGTTTTAGGTTGTCACGTCATCTTAAGTTGTATTTAAGTTTGGGCTTTCTCAAACTATTTTCAAGTAGTCGGTTTATTGGGCATTGTCGAGCTGATCCAAAGGCTAGTAGTAGGATTGTTTGTCAACCGTCACGTAACAATAGGTTGAGTATGGTACATATACACATATATATATACACACACATATATACACACACACATATATATATATATATATATATATATATATATATATTAATCGTAAAAAATCATTTTACATATTATATGTTATTCAGATCAGATCACATATATAATCCTTGTGATCCTATAATAAAATCATGAAAACATGTGTTGTACCAAACTATTGTTTACCTTTTTGGTGAATGAATTCAATTCAAATAAAATATAACTTTAATTATAATTAATGTAATTACCTCTCAAAACCACCAAACTAAAATTAATGCAATAAATTCACTTTATATTTTCAATCTTATTAAACAATTATTTGTTTTCCTTTGAATTTTAGTTAAAATAAATTTTCAAACTTAATTAAAAGTTAACGGTGTTTAATGTGTTATCCACCTTTTTAAATAATACTATTTTGTGTTAAAAATACGATTTCTATTTCGATTCTATAATTTATGATTTTATAAATTTATTTTTAATTTTACTTATAATTTTGATTTTAACTATTTTGATGAGAGTTTAATTGATCAGGAAGCATTTAGCATTCTTTTAAAATAACACCCTTAATCTATTATTCTCATCTAAAATACATCTTCATGCTAATGGATTATATAAAAATAACATTATAATAAAATATAAGTTCTAAATTATTGACTTCAACATAATTATTATACTTAAATAAAATACATAATCTAAATGGTTGCATTATAACTTAATAGATTTAAAGAAATACCTAATCTAAATGTTTCCATAATCAATTATCTTTCCATTATAACTTCAATTTGGCCATCCATTATAACTTCCATTTGGCCATCATGCTAGGAACACTAGCCAAAAAAGTAAGAATCCTGGAGAAAGTCATTCAAATAAACAACGGTCATCCTCTCTTTTCTTATAGTTTACTTTATTCATAGTGAAACAAATAGCCTTGGAGATTCATACAAGAAAAAGAAGATCACCTTCAATATGATTTTTTTCACTAAAAAAGTATTGAAGTGGTTTCCGTAAGTTATAATACCAAGATCATCGTGACAAACATAGCTAAGATCAATTTGTATAAAATAACGTTTTTAGAAGAGTTATGTTTCAAAAATTCAACAAAACAGGTAAAAATAAAAATAATTTGCCGTTCTTCAAAAACTAAAGTTTGCAGTTCATCCTTTAATTAAATTACAGATGTAGCTTTACATTTTTTTTCTCACTAGCATCTAATGTACAGATTATATAATGCAATTAAAATATATAATTTTAATCTGACCATCTTTCATAATTGAATTTGATTATCTTATGAAAGAAACAAACATTATTCCATTCCACACTACTTAGGGTATATGTTGCAGGTATCCAATCAATGTGCCATGTATTATTCCACAAGTTCAAGAGCTTAAGCCACTTATTATAGATAATGTTCCCCATTAAACTCTTCTTAAGTGTGGATCGCACTTTTGCCTTCAAAAATAATTATTAATTATACACCCAAATAATAAAAATAATAATACCAACAAACACAAATAACGGGTTAAAAAAATGAAGAAGTTGCCTTCGTCCTTATATATATTTTCACTTTTTTTTTTTTATAACATGATCATGATCATCATCTCAATCACAACCATCACCGATGCAGTTCCATCATACGAGAAAAGTCCTCGAAGCACACGAACCCGTCCCCGTTCCTGTCCACACCCTCTATCATGCGCCGGCACTCCTCTAACGTGCACCGCTCGTCACCGATCGCTCTGAACACCCGCAGCAACTCCTCCGCCGAGATCCTCCCGTCACGATCCGTGTCGAAAACCGCGAAGGCCTCCTTAAGCTCTTCCGGATCCGACCCGGACTCCGGACCCGACCCGATGTGGTTCATGAGGGCCTCCACGGTGATGCAGCCGCCGGCGCCTCCGTCGAACTCGCTGAGCATAAGCGTGACGTCGGACGCGCCGAGGCGCGTGAGGACTGCCTCTAGGTCCTGGAGCGAAACGACGCCGTCGTTGTCTCGGTCGATTAGGCGGAAGGCCTGGGCGAGGTCCCACCGGACGTCGACTGTGGCGTCGGACCAGTCACCGGAGACGCCGGGAAGGACGCTGGTGGGTGTGAGAGAGCCTGCAGCGCTGGGTGCGGCGGGCTTGTGGGTGGAGTCATCGGAGGAGGAGGATCCGAAAGAGGGTGGGTCGGATCGGGATAAAGATCGTTCCTTTTTGGAGCGGAAGAGGCGTTTGGGGCTGAGTTTGAGGTTTTTGGGGTTGATGCTAATGAGCTTCATTTTGGGTGGGTGAAGAGAAGGAAGAAGAAGAGAAGAGAATGAAGAAGAAAATGAAAGAGAATGAGAAAAGTAAAGGGTGGGGGTTGCGGGGAAAGAGAGTGGAAGGTGGTGGGATTAAATGGAGGCGCCATGGGAGGGCCATTCCTCACTCTTGGGTAGCTTCCACGAAGTTTCCTTCAAATCATGCTGTCATTTTAAAAGAAGCTGCCTATATATATTTTTCTTAACTAAATCTTTTAATCATAATATCTTACTTTACTATGCTACCCATCACCACTTTTTTCAGCTACTCTTCATAAATATGTTTAAATCACCTTCAAGGATGTAAACTAGAATTAGCTCAAATGTAATTTGAACAAGTGGAATATTATTTTAGTTCAATTAACTGTTTTTATAATTTTGAAATGATTTTTTTGAAAGAACTGAATTTATTTAATTATGTGATTCACTAAAAAAAAGATAAATCATCACTTTGTTTTTTAAGATTTAAATTTTTTATAAATTTACATTGAGTACAGTGTGTTGAATAAAGAATGCAATTAATGTATTTATTCTGCTCAAATTACTTTTAATTTAATAACGTATAATAATAAATAATAATAACAATAATTCATCTTTTGTAGTAATATGCATTGTATTAAAAAAATTAAATACTAATAATGATAATAATTATAAGTTTGACCAGTTGCAATATACTAAACTTAAGATTTTGAGACATTTGGTTATCATTTATCTTTTTGGTAGTCTGAATTAAAAATTTGAGAATAGTTGTATTTTTAATCAGAAGTCAGCTAATAATTTTTCTTTATCTATTTTCCTTCTTTAAAATTATTTTATTTAATTCTATTTTGTTAAGACGTTAGTGTTTTAGAAGTTTTTAGGTCTTTGTCTATTGATTTTAGAAAGAGGGTGTTTTATTTTATCTATGTGCCCTCTATGTAGGTTACACTTTGATGGTATTAATTTATTATTTTAACTGTTATGTTATTTTTTTATATGGACTTGTCTTAGAGATTTTTTTTTTAATCTTATGGATTTATTTTCTAATACTTTATTACTTTTATAAAAACATTTTATAATCCTTTTATCTAGTTAAGTTTTTAATTATTATCTTTTTCTTATGGATGATTTGGAGAATGATAAATTTTATTAAATTGCAGTAGGCTATTAGTACCGATATTGTTTTACATGTTATTAAAGATTTATCCAAACTTTTGGTAACACTAGAATTAAAAACATCATGTTTGATGTGTAATTTTTTTGGCATTTTTCTAAAGTTGATTGGATTAAAATCAATAATGATATAGGTACTAGAGATGTTCTTAGTTTTGCGATTTGTGGAGGTATTTTCAGGAGCAACTTTAGTGATTATGTGGGTAGTTTTTATGCTTTTTTGGGTATACAACATATTTTTATGCTAAAATCATGGAAGTCATTTTTGTTATTAAATATGCTCAATTTAAGGTTTTCAAAAAAATTTAGTTGGAGTGTGACTTGTTTTTGTTTTGTCAAACTTTTGTTTCACTGTATCATATCTTTAAAGATAGATGATCTAAGTGTTAATATATTTGTACCACTATGATGTACTACTATAAAATTTGGAATACTTGATGTCTTTAAAAAAGATAATAATCATGTTGATAGATTGATTAATTTAAGAATGAGAAATATGATTGAGTTTACATACTATTTTACTTTATCTCACTATTATGCTAGATTTCTTTTCATAATATGTTTGAATTCTCTTTGTTTCCTTTATAAAGAGTTTTTTTTATTGGTTAAGTATGATTTTTCCATTTTTTTATTTGCGATTTGTTTTTTTAATAATATTTTTTTTCATATAATGAGAAATGATTTAATAAATTTTAGACTGTCAACCTAACTGAAGATATTAAATGTTAGTGATTCTTGACATGAATTTTTTTTAAAAAATAAATAATTTGAAATGTTTTAATAATTATGCATACATGAAAAAAGGACAACACTTACATTTACATTTGTTTATGTTTTACTACTATTATTCTCTAATTAAAATTAAAGTTTAAGATGGAGTAAAATTTGTTTGGCTGTTGAGGGTATTTATATATATTTATGGAAATTAACTTTTTCACTTAATAAAATATAATTATTTAATACACTAAATGATATAAGAGTAAGATATCATTTTTGCAATAGTAAAAAGTACAAAAAACTAAATAAATTCTCACAACCTAAACGAGAATAATTTCACAGAAATTTCAATGAGAAAAAATTTTCAAAAACTATATTCTTTTAAACATTATTTTTAAATAATAAACTAATACTATCTCAATTTTAAATTTCTGAAAACCCAAATCTTTCTTCTGTATCAAGCACTATCTTTACATAACTTTTTATTACACCAGTTACTAAAATGTAACTTTAATTTTAATTAAAAAATTATAGCTAAATGTTGTCATGCAGAAAAATGTGTATGAAAAAAGTGTACCATACCACTAATATTTATTTTTTTGTGTGGTGAAGTTGAGATGGGTAGGGTTTGTACGAAATGAAATGGTGCATATGTGTGTGGGTGTGCATATTTAATGGGGTGAGTGGGAGTGGGAGTGGG
>Ga0099825_1007390_pt1 | contig 13386 bp, 9 predicted proteins | sample SiratroredBW_FD_76838 | JGI IMG/M metagenome (GOLD analysis project Ga0099825, IMG submission 76838) | Root nodule microbial communities of legume samples collected from California, USA - Siratro red BW | ecosystem: Host-associated > Plants > Roots > Nodule | place: USA: California | collected... | reverse complement strand
AAAACCAAGCATGCTAACTTACCTTGTTTAAGGTTCGTCCGTACATGTTGGTTAAATTTACCCACCTCGTGCAAAATGTGCAACTTTTTTAAAAGTTATCAATATTGGGAAATTTTGCCTCAAAACACAACTTTATTCTGAAAAATTTATATTCTAGCACTTGAACTCTTAGAGGTTTGGTCAACCTGAATTCTGTGTTAGTAGAAAAGTTTTGTGGTATAGACACAATTTTGATTAGGGTTTTCACTTTTTCTTTTTGAATTTATGATGAAATCATGCATAAATAATATACTTTTATTGCTCATCATTATGATTTAATATTTTTTTTCCAGTTGAAGTTACATGCAAAGGGTTGATTTTCTACCCACATATACATGTCTCCATATACATATAAAAAATCAGCCCATATACATATTATATTATATTATATTATATTATATGCAAAAATAACCAACAAAGTTTAATGCAATTCTTACAAGTACCATCAGTTCGTGAAAATTATCTCTATTTCAGTAAATCAAATCATGAACAGATATATTAAGAAGTGATAGCAAATAATCTTCTCCACCAAACCATTCACCGTCCTATCAACGCGTCAAGCCATAGCCGAGCCATCGTCTTCGAGCTCTGAGTTCATTATGCCCACGTGTAGAATAGCAAATGCTACTTCATGCATAGCTACCTATATATATAATACAATAAGTCCTTAATCTATAGCTTCTTAAATTTCCCTTTAATTATAAATTTAAATATTCTCTATTCATTCTGTTACCACCCTATCCCTTGTGCGGCTGTGTAGATAGACATATAATTAAATATAGAATTAATGTTAACAACTTTAGTTCTTTGAGGTATTTTCTTTCTGCAAATGGGTATGTGTAGGAAACCATTTTTGTGAAAGTATTTGTAATCCCTTCTGTATATTATAGTTAAACTTAAAATAACAAATATTTTATATTATTTTAAAAGTATGGATATAATTTTTTAAGTAACTATATGATATAAACAAACAAAGAGGAGTAGTCATTCATTATGAAGAACCCATTATAAGAAAATGATATGTGAAACTGAATTTTAAGTCCAAAAATAGATTAGGAGAGTCATAAAACAAAATTTACTTTTTAAAATCTTTATTTTTATAAAATAAAAAAATGCAAGTAAAAAGAAAAAAAATATTTTTTATTTTAAATCCTACTAAATCAACTTTATTTCTAAAGTATTTCCTTAAAAAAATAAAGATTTACTTATTTTTCTATAGAAAAAAAATAAAAAAATATTTGTTATGTTTCATATTCTTACTATTATAGTTTTATTATGCATACTGTCATCTTAATATTTAAGGAAATCTTAATATTTAAAGAAATTAAATACTGTAGGTATAAAAGAACGAATTATTGGCGATGTATTTATAAAAATAGAAGGTATGTAATCTTTTTGAAAAATCGCCATGTGTAAAAAAGATGTTAAAGGAGAAAAAAAAAAACGGCTTCTTCCTTGAGACACTTCTAAATTTTAAAAAATTCTAAAATTAACCTATTTAAAAAGATCGTACTCATGGAGGCGAGAGATGGAGGTGCATGATTTTGAAAAAAAAATAAAAATTTCACAAATAGTCTTTTCCAGAATTTGAAAAACATATTTTAGAATAATCTATTCCATATTTTTACTTATGCTTTCGGCAGACAATTTGAAAGTCATTTTCAAGCTGTTCTAAAAATATTTTAAAATGACTTTCGAAATGCACTGTTATGGAAGTATATAATTATTTCTAAAATAGCCTGTTCATATTTTAAATATTTTGAAATCACAACTGTTATAGAAGTATAAAATCATTTTTAAAATAGAACACATTTCTAAAATAGCCTGTTTTGGAATAGCTTGTTTCGAAATAAACAATTCTAAAAATTAATTTTCGAATTCAGAGACAGTTTTGGAAATTATTTATTTCAAAAATCATTTTTATTATACCTTCAAATTTTGAATGGACAATTTTGAATTCTATTTTGAAAGTGAATTTTTTTTTTTTTTTGAAAAAATGAGATATAAATTTTAGAAAGGTATAATTGTCTGTGTAATAAAATATGAAAGATAATTTTGGAATTTTATAAAATTTAGATGTGCTTCAAGAAGATGTGCATGACAATGCAGCCTAGACACATTGTGAACATGTTTGGGCTAGCATTGTGAATATGTTTGGGCTGCCACTCGAGACCCGTAAGGCACATTTGATTTGGATATTTTCTGTATGAGCCGCGGTGGTCTCGATTTGGTGCGACACGGAGGTGGAGAGAAAGAGGTGCGCGGTGGAGAGAGAAGTTGGGAGGGAGAGGTTTGAGGCCGCGGGTGTCGAAGATGGAAGCGAGTGCGGTGAGAAGAGAGGACAAGGCGGAGAGGAAGAGGCGCAAACGACGACGAAGCGGCACGGACGCGGAGCTTCTCCATTTGCGGCGGATGTGGAGTGGAAGGGGCAATGCTAGGGTTGTGGTTGTTGATGATTTTGAAGGCGAGGTAGGGATAGAAGGAGTAGCCGGCGGCGAGTGATGGAGGTTGGCTGGTGACCGAGGGTGATAAGGCGGAAATTAGAATTGGGGTTGTTGATAATTGTTTGGCAGTTCTGACGGTGGCTGGTCAAGCTCACTCACCCTTTTATTTATTTTTTTCTTGTTTTTATATTTTAGCCAGATCAAGTAGTAAAGATTGAATAAGAGAGTGGTAAGACATTAAAAAATGTTGGGGATGCAAATAACACTCAAACATACCTGTATTCTTGCTTTGCTTCTCTGCTCTTGCGGTGTCATTCTCCTTCCTTCCCTGCTACTACTTGATCTGTTTTCCATTGTGAAATAAGAATAAACAGTGTGAGTGAAGAATGGGAATGAAAATTGAGTGAAGAGTGGGAATGTGAGAAGAGTGAGCTCTGGATACAATGTCTCGTGGGAGTAAGGTGTCAGAGGGGGAGACACATCAGCTTTTTTGCTTTTTTTTAGTATGAAGGTACACCAAATTTGGAAGAGAGAAAACAGTGTGTATAGAAAAAAGAGGGGTACAAAAATAAATTTGCCCTGCTAGCTCAATTGGAAGAATGGAGTTGCACTTAGGAAAAGATGGGGTGCAAAAGCAAATTTTATTTTATATTTTCATTTTTGTTTGGCTTTTTGTAAACCTAATAGGTTAGACTTAAACTATATTTTTTTCTATTTTTTAAAAATAAAAACGCAATAAATTTATAAAATAACCACTTCAAACTTTTATTGAAAATATAGTATTTTTGTAACATTTTAAATAAAAAGATAATTTTTTTAGCTTTTCTAAAATTAATTTAATACATGATTTTTTATTTTTTAAATAATTTTATTTGTTTGCATTAAATCGGGTGTTAACATGTGTAATATGAAAGGAACTTTAGAATTGTGAATTATAAAATTCAAAAATTAAAAATATCTTTGAAATTATATAATTGCAAAGATTTTTAGATTATAAAATCTGAAAATTTGTTTTCAATTACTTCTGAATTATACAATTTGCAACTCATTGAAAAAAAACCTTTCTGACTTCTACAATCTACAAGGAAAAGAAACTTTAGAATTATATAATTTAAAAATAAAAATTGATTTCCAAATTATATAATTTAAAAGTTTCTTTTATAAAAAAATGATTTTTAGAATGCATAATTTAAAAGTAAAAAAAATTCTAAATTACATAATTTAAAAGTTAAAATAATTTCTAAATTATATAATTTGAAAGTAATTTGTAACATCTAGATTATGCTGAAAGTTTTTTCTTTTTCCGAATCACATTCAGAAGTCAATTTTTATAAACCAAAAGAGTAAAGTAGGAATTTTAATATTTTTGAGATACAGAAGAAAATTACAGGGGTGGAAAAAGAAATTCCCACGAAAACGATTACTTGTGTTTATGATCCATCTTTTCTCTCTGATTTAATCAATCCAAAGATTTATACTTTTGTGCGGGTTAGAGTGGTATAAACTACGTATAATATATTCTAAAAATACGTTGAATTATATTTTTTAAGGTCCTTTCAGACTTAATATAATATCCTTTATTTTGTACAAAAGTACTTTGAAATAAATGCTTATCAATAAACAATTTCTTAAGTTCACAGATAACTTATCTTATTGCATAAATTATATTAATATTATTCATTTTAATATATTATAAAATACACCTTACTAATTATACAATTCTATGTTTCTAATTATAATTAATACTAAAATTAACGTCAATTACCAACAAATCACATTAAACTGTTTTTCTTCATGTTTGAATCAAGTAGAGTTCTTGTTTAAATAAATAACCATTTTAAAATTTCTTATCACTCAAAGTTTTTGTTGCATGTATCTTAATATGCAGTTAATCAAAAACTAATTTCTTTCATAATATTAATGCTGTGGCTACATCTTAATACTGTGATTACATGTGGCTGACAAGTTAAAAAAACTGTGATTACATGTGGCTGACAAGTTAAAAAAAAATCGTAAGTAGAATAAATCCTATCTTTATATTTGACTTGGTCAATTTTCAAACACACAAAATATATATATATATATATATATATGATTGACCTAGTGAAGCAAACGTGATAGCATTTCCTTTCAGAACAACAGTACATGTTTGTTCTAATTATTGTTCTGCATTTTTCTCTGATATATGAATTATTAAAATTATGGTTGAATCTTAAATTATAAGAATAGCCTTGCTTCAATAATACATCCTAAAAACCTAATAAAAATGTGTATTTAAGCCTATCACGTTCTATGAAGCATTTTATTTGACAACCAATTATTTATTAAAAAAAAGTTAGACATATAAATTAAAATATATGATGCATAGTATCATTCCAATGTCGGAAAGTAGAGATTTGACTCTACTATTATAACATATCATCTCTGCAAAGATTTTAAGATTTAGAGTTTATAACTAAAATAATTAAGATTAAAGAATATATATATTATGCTTAAAATTGTTATCGTGTTGATATATACTAACATAGATCAAGTAGGTCATATTAGTTATAAATAAAGTTTATATGGAAAGTTACACATTTTTACCTTTTGGGATTTGAAATTATCACAGATAATATATAACATATTTATTCTTCAAGGAAGATAAAAGTGGAAGGTTGAAACTTATTATCCACAAAACTAACTCTAAATTATGATTACTCTTCAATTTATTAAAATGAATCATTTCTCTCATGACAAAGTGTAAGTTTCTTACATTATTCCTGAAATTTGGAATAAGATTATCAATTTTCTTTCATTGAAGAAAATAAACTAAATATCGAAATTGTGAATAATTTTTCTACCATTGCATATAATGTAAATTATTTCGCTGCATGTTCCCTAAAATATAATTGATTAAACATTAAAATTATTGAAAGATATCATAAAATCTTAATACCAAAGTGTTTATTTTTTTTTCCTTTTTGTATTTATTTTCTTTTCAACTTTTAATTGTAAAATTTTAGTTTATTTCTTAATTTTAAAGAGCTGTATAGGAAACAGAGAAGATAAAAAATATTTAAATATGTTTTTGTTGTTTACAAAAGTAATGCCTTTTAATTTTGATCTATATATAAACATTTTGTTATATTCATCTAAATGGTTGATTTTTGTTGAATCTGTATTTTGATCCAAATAAATATATGTTTTTTTTTAATCCTTCCAAAATCTAAAATAACTAATTTCATCCCTAAAATTCATTTTAAAGTAAATGCTTTGTTTCATAAACATATTATTATTATGGATTATTCATCGCTAACAAAATATTAAAAAGCACAAGATGCTAACACTTCTATCAACCATTTAATTAAAGAACACATGTAACTACCACTTGTATTAATTAATATTATGCTTCTCCTTTAAAAGAATTTTATTTTAGAGTTTTAAATTATTTTTTGGAAATACGATATATCAATATTATACCAATATACAAGAAAGTATTACTAAAAATAGTCATTTAATCAATGTTAAATACAATTGTTAACAAGTATCACATTACAATAAGAGCCAAAACATAAATTCTCAACCTTTTGGTTTGGCTAGAAAATTAAAAAAAAAAAAACTAATCGAAACTTGATAATTTTATAAAAATTAAAACATATATTTAAATCAATGAAAAATTATATTTTCCATATTCTTACAAATATTTAAAAAAACGAAATACATGTTAATAGTTAAATGATATTTTACTATTTAATAATAAAAATCAGAATACAAGTTAACACCTCTGTAAAAAATGTTTAAAGAACACTTTATTTAATATTCTCTATTTTAAATAATTAATATTCTGTGTTATATATTCAAAATCACAGTTTTTATATAAATTTTTATTTTAAATAAAATATTTTTAATAAATTTCGATCCAATAATAAAAAATTGATAAAAGATATTGTTTTTTACAATAATAAAGAGTATTTTAAAACTTCTCTTCAAGCATACGTCATAGCATAAAATCCGAGCCACGTCACGAATAAATAAATTCCGTAAGTACATTTTTATTTAACATGTAAGTATTTTAATATTTGACATTTTGAATGAAATTAACCCCTACCAGGTCATAGATGGGAAATTTCACGGGGATATTGTTATATAAAATTAATAAAATAATATATATATATATATATATATTCATAACTTAAAGAATAAGTTTTTTTTTTTCAAATAATATTATAGATATGAAATATTTCTCTGGTTTTACTTGCCCCTGATTTATGTGAAGAATTTTTCTGATAATTTTGGTTAACATCACTTTTTACCGAGAATTAAAATGCATTTATTCAATTTTTAAGTATGATGTGCTCTTCCAAAAAATAAAAAAATGATATCAGTTTGCAAATTGAAAGAAATTTCTGGCATGTGAAACTCTGTTATGAAAAACACATTAAAAACAAAATAAGCATTTTGGATGAAATTTCTAGTATCTGTTTTATTTGTTACAGATGAGGACATGCAGCAGTGGTCATTAAATGCAGACATAAACACAGCAATGTTAGCTAGCAGCAGCTACAGACAGGACAGTGCTACAAAACGTGTTATCTGACCCTTTTTTCTTTTTCATCTTTCTGTGTCTCTCACCTTTCTTTGTGTATTTTTCAACTCATCTTCTCTCCGTCAATACATATTATTATGAATTTGTTATTATTTATTTCAACCATTGCAGATGAAAGCTTACAAGTCCTGCATAACTTTCGAGTCATTTGCATGAAAATTTCAAAAACCGCGTGACCATATATAACCGAAAGAAAAGTCATCACATACAGACATACAAACATGCTTGGAAAATAGCTGTATGGTTGACCTGGCCCTCTAAGTAGATTTTATCATTGAAGAAGCCAAGGTTGAGTAAAGGGTGTTGTCTTATTCCTATAATATTCCACTAGAGTTGAACAATTCAAGCTCATCATAGTCTAGTTCTTCTAGTTGAACAGTTAGAGTTCATTCACTTTTGGCTATCTTTCTTAGAGCTTGCATATAGCTCTCATAATCTGTACTTCCTTAAAGTTATATATATCCCAGATAAGGATTTTCTTGGTAAGATTTGAAACTTATGCGGTTCTTCATGGCTCTCTCTAGTGTACTTGCCATACTCATTCTGCAGTATTCATTGGTAGCACTGGTTTCTTCAGCAGGACCACCAAGTGGCTGGAAAACATTGCAAGGTGTGGTTCTATTTCTTCTTCCATTTAGTCTTGTAGTGTTTACTGTGGTCCCTATTTTATCTTCTTATTTGCTAGTTTTTGTGTACTTGCTGACTGGTTATTTCAACACTTTTAAGACAAACCTTTTGAGTCTTGTTACTGCAATTATCATAGCAATGAATAGTCATCAGCTTTTCTATCTCAGAAAGAAAATAAGAAGTAAACCATTCTATTTTATTAATTTGAGAGTAAATAGTGTATGCACTTACACTGCCATTCAATCACAATTGTCAAATATAATGAGTTTGATTCTAGAATAACTATCTTAAAAATCTTACCTAACATGCAGTTTCTGAATGGCTGACAATAAATAGAAATTAAAACTCTTGAATCGATAACTATAACAAAGAATTTAATTCATGTATAGAAGTTTAACCTTTACGAAGTATATCTAACCTCAAATAAATGTTGAAAAATCTGGTTTTGTTGTGACTGATAAGGCATGCAAAGGAGAGTTATGGAAGAGAGACAAGACAAGGCGATGAACTACAGATAATGATCTAGAAGTTGATGGTGTTAATTAACTGCTAAATGGGTTTTCATCTCTTTGTTCCTCAGGAATAAATGCTAGAAAAAATTCAACCTTGTGCATGAACTTGTATACATCGTGTGTTAGGATTCGGGACCATGTGTATTTAATAGCAATGTATTTGCTATGCAGGATCTCCACCAGTGGTGATAGCACGTGGCGGGTTTTCAGGGATATTTCCAGATTCAAGCTCACTTGCCTATAGTTTGGCACTTAACACTAGTAGCCGAAACGTGATTCTATGGTGTGATGTGCAATTAACAAAGGATGGCACTGGGATTTGTTTCCCAGAACTCAAGCTGGACAATGCCACTGACATTTCAGTTGTTTACCAAGGCAAGGAAAAGGATCACTTTGTTAGCGGGGTCCCAACCCGGGGATGGTTTTCTGTAGACTACAACTTCAAAGAACTAGCAAATGTCTCTCGTGAGTTCAATCTATCTCAAGACCTTAGTGTTTTTATTTTCTTGTTTGGATGATGTTTATATCTTTTTCATCACGTAAGATATTTGCCACAAAGATAAGGTGGGGTAAGTGGTGGCATTGATTGCTCAAGCATGGAACAGAGTGGAAAGCATCAATCTAGTCCCTGAATTGGTTGGCAACACGGGTTAATTTGGCTTGCCCATAGAGATTTGAAAAATGGAAATTCAGTTCTTGACTTTAACAACTATCAATTCATTTTGTTCTTGACATTACAAAAATGTAATCTAGTCTTCAATTTTTGCCATTATTAGTCAATTTGATTCCTAACATTAGGAAGCAAATCGACTAATGTTTGACTGATTTGATAATTGTTAGGAACCAAATTGATTGGCAATGCCTATTTCAGAGACTAAATTAGTAACTTATTCATGGAACTTGTTCTTGGTGCTTGCCCTTGATCATAACATGCCAGAACTGGGAAACTTGTCCATTGTCCTTGCTCGTACTTGTTATGTTATTATATGACACTGATGATCATCTTGTTATTGGAACAGTTGTTCAGGGAGTTTACTCTCGGACTAATGTATTTGATGGCAACAAGCTTCCCATTCTCCATGTTGAAGAAGTAGCTAACCTGATAAAATCACCATCTACAGGCCTGTGGTTAAATATTCAGGTAATTGGAAAAAGAGCATTTGTTTCTTGTCCTTCAACTGGAATACATTCTTTGTTTCAAAGCAGATCCTAAACGTATGCAATTTGATATCTGTTGTTGACTAATCATGTTTTTGCATTTTGAAAATACAATGCAGCATGATTCGTTCTACAAGCAACAGAATTTGAGTGTAGAAGCCTTTCTACTATCTCTCGTAGCTAGAAATGTAACTGTCAGTTACATTTCATCACCTGATGTGGATTTCTTAACAAGAGTTAAATCAATCTTTAGTCCTGAAACAACCAGCTTGATCTTCAGGGTTCTAGAGCAGTCTAAGATTGAACCTACAACCAATCAGTCTTATGGTGAACTCCTGAAAAATCTTGCGCAAATCAAGACATTTGCTTCAGGAATTCTAGTTCCCAAGGGCTATATATGGCCTGTAGACTCAAGCCTTTATCTGCAACCACATACCTCTCTTGTCTCAGATTCTCACAAAGAAAAGTTGCAAGTTTTTGTATCAGACCTTATCAATGATGTTCCATTTAGCTACAATTTCAGTTATGATCCTGTGGCTGAGTGTCTATCTTTCTTTAACGTTGGTGATTTCTCTGTTGATGGTGTGTTGTCTGACTTCCCAGTTACTCCACTTGCAGCCATAAGTAAGTTTGGTTTCCCTTGTATAGAATTCTAGACATTTCTTCAGAGCTTTATCATTATTTTCCAAACTAATGCTACACCTTTTAAATGAAAATTAAATTTTCTTTTAGCCTCTTACCAAGTACAATCTATTAAGATGTCTAAAGTATTCCATAAAAAGATTTAAATGGAATTTCTATTTTTCAATGCATCCATGCTAGTATAGATGACTAATACAAGCCAGAGATGAGTATATATAATCTGTGGAGTCTGATTTGTATGCAATTTTAATACATGACAATTGATGAGAGTTAATTACTCTCTATTGCAATATAACTAGCTCTATATAACTAGTGACAATTATCAATGGACGGTTGGCACTTTAACTGACTCACAGATAATGATATACTAAACAACTGAGTGGTACATTTATCTAATACTATCAACTTTATGGAATCTAATTGTAATCAGCATCCCATTCAGATTCTAAAATCTCACCTCTTACTGCAGATTGCTTTTCTGGCCAAGGGAAAAACGCCACTAAACAAGGTATAATTTATTAGCTCTCCCTATTGATGTATTACATCATTTTGTTATTAACAAGTTATGGCTTGTATTGAGGGTATTAGTCAGGGATACCTTATTATTATTGTTTCATTTCACATGCTTAATTGAATCAGCCTGATAATTGCATATATTTAAAATCACTATTTTAGCTTGTACAAATTGTGAATTAGATTAAATTGTCATTCAGAACTGTAATTGAAAATGTATTATTTATAGAAGATTATTAGTATACAATGAAAGCAGAACAAGAGGGAACACAATATTTAAGTTGTCTTTATTGATTTTTTGTTTCTTCTTTCATATTTTTCATGATAAAGTGGACACTTTGGTTATCACAAAATATGGAGCAAGTGGAGATAATCCTGCTTGTACTGACATTGCATATAAGAAAGCTAAATCAGATGGGGCAGATGTACTTGACTGTCCTGTTCAAATGTCCAAGGATGGAACGCCCTTTTGCTTAAGCTCTATAGACCTTTCAGAGAGCACTACAGTTGCTGATACAAATTTCAAAACCCGTTCTACAACTATTCAGGAGATCAAAAACAGCAGTGGCATATATACATTCAGCTTGACATGGGATGAGATAAAAACATTGACTCGTAAGTTGAATGATGTTTTTGAATGTTTCTTGTTTATGTGTTGTATTGTTTAGCCAATTTCCCTCGTTGGTTTATTGCCTTGTAGGGTATAAGTTTGAACTTTAAATTGTTAATGTTCAAATCATCTATTCCAAAATTTCTTCAGTAGCTGAAAGTTCCATATATAATTTTATTAGAGGTACTTTTACTACATGAGGCAGTAACGGATGGATGTAAGATCTCATTGTTTTGCATTATAGAATGTAATATTCTTTTATGAAATTAATAATTAGATCCTTTCTTCTGATTGTAATATGTTCTCTAAAGTATTACAAATCTTGAATTCCTGCATGAACAATAATCATGGATTTCACAGAAATTACAATTTTTATGTTTCTTTGGCATGCTCTTTAATGCCAAACAAGTTCTTGCAATTTGGGTAATCTATTCAGTCAAAGTTCTTGGAAAGTTAAGGGAAGAACAAAAACAAAAAAATGCAATTTGTTATCAAAAAATTCCCACATCCCTCATTTTTTCTGTCTTTTGCTTTTTATTGCAGCCTCAATATTGAAACCTTATGAGAAATACAGATTGATCCGGAATCCAAAACTCAAAAATCAAGGAAAGCTGATAACCTTGTCTAAGTTTTTGTCCTTGACTGAAGGCTCTCGCATCTTGATCAGCATAGAGGTGAGTTCTTCAATTTGTATATTTTTTTATCAGGATTCATTGGTGTGTAAGGTGCTGACTTCTACAAGCTATTACTCTGATATTAAAAATTTATTTTTTGATCTTATGATGAATATTTTGTTAGAAAAAGTAGCTTCATAAAGGAAACCAATTTAAATACACAGGTATTTGGTACTTTTTCTTTAGTTGCTGTATTTGGTACTTGAAAATTTCATGTGTTTAAACTTAGTTTTTTATAATGGTCCATCTTGATTCACTCCTTTTATGCTTTATTAATGCCATTTTCATTTATTTTGTTATCAGAATGCTGCCTATCTGGCAGAGAAGCAGAATTTAAGTGTGATCAATGCAGTCCTTGATGCTCTAAATAAAACAAAACCAAGATCACACAAAGTTATGATTCAGTCAACTCATAGCTCAGTGCTTAAAATGTTTGATAAATCCAAATTGGAAAGGGTTTACAAGGTTGATGAGAACATTGGCGATGCTGCTGACTCGGCTATTAAGGACATCAAATCATTTGCTGATTCTGTGGTAATAGGAAAGAAGTCTGTTTTTCCTGAAACTTCAGCCTTTTTGGTTAACTCTACAAACATTGTGGCAAAGCTAAAATCATTTAAGCTCCCAGTTTATGTAGAAACTTTCAGCAATGAATTTGTGTCTCAAGCATGGGACTACTACTCTGATGCATCTATTGAGATAAATTCATTTGTAATTGGAGCCAAGGTTAATGGCATCATTACTGACTTCCCCAAGACAGCTAACAGATATAGGAGTAAGTTCAACCTTTTATGTCAGCATTTGCTTCTTGAACAAGGATTTTGGAAAATTGACATCACTTGGTTCTTTCTTGAACAAGGACTAATAATAACTGTTTGTATGAATCAATTATTCCCTCCTTGCTGATTAGATTATTGTTGTACTTGTTGCAGGGAACTTGTGTTTAAAGCATGGCAACAAAGCACCTTACATGAGCCCTATTGAACCTGGCAAACTTTATAAACAAATTTCTGAGTTGTTCCTTCCACCACTTCCCCCACCAGCCCCAGTCTTGATTGATAGCAATGTGACAGAGGCACCTTTGCCTAGTGTTTCTGGAAGAGTTCCAACTGCTTCCTAGGCTGCTCCAAAAGTGGTTGCAGTAGCTCCAGCCCCCATCAAAGCATAAAGAAAAGTGAACAATAAAAACAAGTGTGGCCTATTCATGCCCTTCCCTTGTGAATTCCATTGTTGGAAAGGGAATGAAAAAATGTCTTTGTATGAGAAGTATTTTTTTATTGAATTGAACATTAGAGTTATTATTATGGTAGTTGCTACTGTGATGATCCATATGGTCTTTTTTTTATCAACTATTCTTCTTGTTAGTTGTTTCTATCAAATGCTAAACAATTTCTATACACTATATTTGATCCAGAGGTAAATCTCAATTAACTCTCACATCTTTTCAAGTATTAATCTATTAATATAACAAAATAATTACAAATGAAATTTTAAATATAAAAACACTAACACAAAATGATATTGAAAATTTGAGTTACTAAAGTTGAAATCACTGTTATAAAAGATGCACATCATTTTT
>Ga0099825_1007389_pt1 | contig 13388 bp, 7 predicted proteins | sample SiratroredBW_FD_76838 | JGI IMG/M metagenome (GOLD analysis project Ga0099825, IMG submission 76838) | Root nodule microbial communities of legume samples collected from California, USA - Siratro red BW | ecosystem: Host-associated > Plants > Roots > Nodule | place: USA: California | collected... | reverse complement strand
TCAAATGATTTGATCCTCTAAAGGGACTTTGGACCGTCTAATGTTCAACAATCTCCCCCTTTTTGATGATGACAAAACTACAAGCCTTAAGAACAAATAATTTCAATAATATCAAGAGATTAAGCAGCGGAAGAATTGTAAGACAAATCGAAGAGTGTTCAAATTATTTGCAAAAATAGATTTGATAATTTCTCTTAATTATTTGCCTTACTTTCTCTTTCTCCCCCTTTTTGTCATCACAGAAAGGAGTTAATTTAGAAAAAATCATCATTGCTGCTGAGAGATGCTGATAAAGATTCTAAGTGGTTATGTGTTAGGGATAGATAATTTTGAATAATAGGGCTGACTTCAAACTCTAGCTCACTAACCTTGATCCTTAATACATAAATCATATGGTTCTTACATACTCATCTTTAACAATTGTTAGAATGATTTCACTTAAATTTGGGTATGGTTAAATTAGGTGAGGGAACAAAATTCTTTCATATTTTGGGGAGCTCATCTGATGTGAATTTCTGGCTTGAATAACACAACAACTTAGGTGAGAAAGACAAACCAATTGAAATTTTCTAGGTGTGTAAATTTGGCAATGGGGAATTGTAGCTCACACTCTTAAAATTAGGAAATGCATAGCATGAATTAAGAAAAATTTTGCACCAAATTTTGAAAATATAATTTTATAAATACATCAAGAAAATATGATTTAAAAGAATTATGCAATAAAAGTAACAAATATAGATGCAAATGAAAATATTTGATGCAATGAGCTTAAGTCAATTGATATTTTCCATCATTCAATCAAGATCATACCCAAAAGTTCTCTTAAATAATTAAAACGTTCTTCAATAAGGGGTTTTGTAAAAATATTTGCTAATTGTTCATCAATTGAGACAAATTACAAATCAATGGTACCCTTTTGAACATGATCTCTTATAAAATGATATTTAATTTTAATGTACTAAAAACACACATGTTTTATAAATAAAATAAAACAAATTTGAAGAAACCAAAAATAATGCAAATCAAATTTAAAACAATGCAAAAAAAAAAAAAAAAAAAAAAACATTAATAATAAAAAAAAAAAAAAAAAAAAAAAAAAAAAAAGATACAATAGGAACTTCATAAGTATTTTATGAGGGACCAGAAGATTTATTACATATATTTCTTCTGTAAAAACCCCTGAAGATATTTTAAAGGGAACAATGGTAGTACTAATTAACCATGTTCTTTAGATTTATTTAATATAAACTGCAAGTTTAGAATTTATAAATGAAGATATAATTCAATCCAGTACCACTTTTAAGTAGGCTGTATTAGAGATCATATTCAAATCAATCTAAATGGGAAAGTACTTTATTTTTATGGTTAGAGTGGATGACTTTTCTGCTTAGAAACTGATCAAAACTGAAGAATAAAAACCCCTATTTGTTTATTTGTTTTAAGTGACCTCAAAATGGTTGTGTGGAGAATAGCCAAATTTTGTTCTCACATTTGTTATCTTGGAACATACTTAAATCATCTCAAACAATTAAACAAGCATTTAGACTTAAAGGCATGTCTTTCTTAGCTTGTCTTTTTTATTCATTCAGGCTATCATATCTTTGCACACCATGCATGACATACAGATCGCAACACCTTGGTTAGTTGTGATTATTTTTCTTAACAATGTTTGTTCATTCTCATGTATTTCTAGGTTCCTTCACATGTCTTGATGGGCATCCAGCACAGTACTACTTTTGCCTCATTATCTCCACTTGGTGAAGCATGCTCAAGAAAGGACTTGACTGCCATTCATGAAGTTATGGAAAATATTGGTTATAAAGATGATGAAGGAGTGGCAAATGAGGTTCTCTACCTAAATTATATTTTACTGATTTCTTGGGGTTATCTTTGTCCAAAAACCATATATATATTTAAAAGAGGCTAACTTGTGTATTCTCTCTACCTTTTTCTGGTATTGCAGTTATCATTTCAGATGTGGACTGATCAGATGCAGGAGACATTAAATTGCAAGAAAAAGGGGGATATTGCTTTCCGGCAGAAAGATTTTAGACTGGCAATTGAGTGCTATACGCAGGTAGATTACTTATGTTGATAAGATGGACTTGTCTGAATTTGGCTTGCAATTTTTTTATTCAGAGACGGCTGATTAGTTAAATGAAATTGCATGTCACAAAATAGATCTCTAGTTGATTTTTAAATAAAACTGAATCTGGCAGTGACCAGATCCTTCGGATCCAGCACGTGAGAGATTTTCATAATTATGAATAGTGCTTTAGATTTCTTACTATTGATGCACACAATACCTTATGTTTGATAAGAGTATTGGTCAGGATTAAAGTTCATTGTTCAATGCAGTTCATTGATGCTGGAACAATGGTTTCTCCAACAGTCTTTGCACGGCGTAGTATGTGTTATCTCATGAGTGACATGCCTAGGGAAGCACTGAACGATGCAATGCAGGTGCAAGCCATTTCCCCGGTTTGGCACATAGCATCATATCTTCAATCTGTTGCCCTCACTGGACTTGGGATGGAGAATGAAGCCCTAGCAGCACTTAAAGATGGCACAACTCTGGAATCCAAGCGGAGTGCAACTACCAAGCAAAAATGAAAAAAATGTTGTACAGAGACAATTTCTTGCTGATTCTGTTCTTCCTGATAACTACTCCCACAACTTTGGTTATAAAGATCATCTTGGATACCAATAGATCCACAAAAAGTTGCATGTGTTCGAAGATTTCTTCCAGAAACAAGGATTGGTTAAGTGTTTGTAACACCCCCTCCCCCTTTTTGTTGGGTCGGCTAGGATGTTCATTTAGTTCTATGATTTGATTGATTGAGCATGAATCTAAACTTCAGTAATTTTTTGTCACTTATAAATGGTCAAAATGTGAAGAGTTAAAAGCTGTTGTTCAAACTGTGTACTTAGTGTTCGAGTGCCAAGCAAGGTGCAAACCATTGGGTTTAGGACACCAAAATAGTGCTCATTTCCTACTGTCCTGCATCATCAAACAAAATATTGTGGCCCATGATACTACTATCAATCTTGAATTTTTTATGTCTCAGTTTCTACATCCACTTTATATCCCTGTCTGTTTCTCTAACCTTACCACTTTCTTTTATTCCTTCTCTATCTCTACTTTCTCAAGGTATATACATCGTAATTCCTAGGCAATGAAGAAAAAAACCATTTTCTTTAGCAATACCTATGCCTCAATTAAACATTACTGAGTCATGCGGCGCAACTTGTCCAAATTAGTCCTCTTTGTTTTACTAACATGAGATACCTTCTCAAAATTGACACTTGAAGGATGAAATTATTGATACTTTAATATGTATATTTGTTAGGATCCTCCCGAGTAAAAATGCTGCTGGGACATGCCATTGTAATTCAAAGTATCGTAACAACAGAAATCGAATGTCTGCTTGTAGGGATAGTATTAGCTGATGACTGTAGAAGATCGAGATATGTCAACATTAAGCATTCATCTTAGCTTTTAATTTTATACAAAATTTACTTTAAACTGTAATCAATTTCGGTAGAGTTTGCTCTAATCTCTGCTGTTATCTATAAGATAAAATATTGCGAGTTTTAAAATGTCATCGATTTGGAATAGGAACACGTTTAAATTTTTAATTACATAAACAAGTGTTCTATTTTAAGTTCATGTATGCAACAGTCGCATAACCTATTTTAACTTTAGCTATTCCCCTCAAAGTTTGCATACCCTGTAGTTGCACACTCAATCGATGAATCATCATTAGACCAGTCAATAGATATTAACACAGCTTTGAAATGCTCGGATTTTACCAATGCAACTTCTTATTTGATGCGCAAAACACCCTTCTCAATTACAATTTTGGTATCAAATTCAGATAAAAGAAACAATACAGATGCAGATCCATAATAAGATAAAGGGTTGTGGGGGAAGAGAGCAGCAGCCGAAACATGGTTATGGTGTAATGGTCTTATTCATGACATTGATTGTGCTGACAAAGTGAACCTACCGTTTATTCATTCTCAATCTCTGTTCATAGCATCATTCTATTACACTACAGTTCAAACTGCAAAAGAAAAAGTTTGACTCTTACCATGATGTTCCTATACAAGACTACCATAAATTTATGGTTGATCCTTGTTGCTGTCCAATTTGCCCACCCACCTGGTTTTCTTGAGATTCTTTGATCCCAAAATACACCTTCACCGTGCTCGGTGCTGAACGTGTTTGCTTTTTAATCTACCATTAAGAAAATATACCATCAGAAGGAAGAAAAGAAAAAGGAGCTTCCCGTAGAATTCAATTACTGACGTCTTCCATTAAAAATTTAAAATGAAGTTAAATCATCTTAACCAAAACGTGGAAGGAAGAGAAGAAACCAATTTCAAGTATAAATGAATTCTCAAATGATTAAGTAACTCAGCAAGTAGCAGAAAGCCACTCAATTGCATTTCCTTTCAATTTTATGAAATAATCGACTCAAAATGTTTATGTAAGAACCAAAACTGTTGTGACAACTTTCAAGAGGTCAACTTATCCCGTTGAACCAGTCTGCACTGTCTGCTTTACAATGAGAATAGAACATCCATCAGTGGATCAGTAGAAATTAAACTGGAGTAGAAGCCCCGACCAAAGGATTCATATAATACAACTAATTGTGGCAGTGAAAGGAAGCTTCTATGCATTGTTTGGTTTGAGAAATGTTTTTCTTTCCACTCTCTGTTTTTCACTTTTTTGTTACAAAAAAGACACATTTTCACTCTATTTCCTATCTTCAAAAGTTTGTATAGGAAACGGTGAAAACAACCTTTTCTCAAACAAAATGGAAATATTTGAAAATAGAAAAATGAAAACAATGTTGTGCTCTTATAAATAAGAGTGAAAAATAGAAAAACATTCTCTCAAAATAAATGGTTCCTAAGCTTTTCAAAAGCTTTCAATTTTGTCTACGAATCAAATAGACAACTTTGGGAGAAAAGATCCTCTCGTGATTCATATTCATTAAACACTGTTTTATGCACATGTGGTAGAAAAAGTAAATTCCTTATAGAACTTCTGGTTCGTCCTAAAAATAGATATATAAAAATAAATGCCTGGATATATACCTTATATTTACATAATTCATGATATATACAGACCAGTTTCATATGCAGCATACATTCCGAAAGCACCATTCTGGCCGATTTGAGGTACACTCTGTCGAGCTGGTGCAAGTGTTGCACAATTATCATTAGTGATTACATAATACAACTCCTAACTACAATTAATTTGGTTAAACAAGCAGGACGTCCAGAGCCACCTCAAGCAAAAATTGATGAAGGCATTCATAGTACAGTTCCCCTTCTTCATTTAGGAGTTGGGCCGGCCATTTGGTGAATGCTCTTCAGAGTGGCTATTTTGCTTTGCAACAAAGCGTGCACGAATTAACTTTCCGGTTGCAATTGCTTCTTGGATGTCATTCTGTGCTTTTTGGCATAGTTCATCAAGAGCAAGCATTGGAAATGGCTCCTCAATGAGAACTCCAACCTACACCAATCATTTTCACATTTTTGGATTAGCTTTCTTCAAACAAGAAAATTTATAGTTATATTTAAGAGAATCCATCAATCAATTCTTCAAGTGTTCAATCAATTTAGATTTGAGGCAGACCCAAATCTATTCAAACTTTGGTAATGCTCTTCAAATCAATAATGACTGATTGAAACTAAATTACTAACAGTGTAAATTCAAAAACTAATCCAAGGTGCAGTCCAACGGTCCTCCAAAACAAACAAAATATTTTGTATGTCCACATTGAAACCCATAATTACTTCCAAAATTTTACACAAATCAATTCTCTAAGTTATAACTGATGAAAGAAAAGCATTGCCACAATTACTCTCACTTATCTTTCAACATTTGTCTGTCAGCCTAAAACTGTTTACCTGATAGATAACTCAGAAGAAAGGAAAACCCAAATAATGTGCAATAGCCTAAAATTAATGGTCGCATCCCAGTTGTGTTGGTCGCATGTACGATAAATTACAGAACAACCTATTTTGATAAGAAGTCAAGGTAAGAAGAGGAACATACTTCTTCAATGCAAAACAAAGAGGCAGCGCTAATAAAGGTTGCAGGAACCACAATCCAATGGCAATCGTCCCAAAGTATGATAGGAAGTGTCAGATGCCACAGGACAAGAAACCTTGACGTCAAGCGAGTATATGACAATGGAATGGGAATGCCCATAAGTTGTTCACATATGCCAATTCCTTCATGGAAACAGGAGATCTTTGATTCCTGTAACACAATGAGGGAAGTCTTCATTGAGTAATACAAACAAGGAATTACCACATAGAGAAGTGTTATGTTAACAAATCCAAATCTAAAGTACAACTTCGCCACCAAATTACTGAGGAGTCACAAATTCATGACAACTTCACATGCAACAATGCTGTCTAATTCAACATGTTCAAAAATGCCTACAATCAAAGGTTTTAAAAAATGGTCTGCTTCATCAAGGTTTTTGACCCACATCATGACTATACTTGTGGCCACATCAACTGCAATATTTATCATATCATTTTTTTTAAATTATTTTTTAAATTCATGCTTATCTGAAAAAAGGGTATTTCATGTTTCTATCTTTTTACTTGGTTCTTGTGTATAAATCTTATCTATCTACTCCTAATTTCCATGTTTTCTAACTTCTAAGAGACCCGCTATTTTCTCAACTCAACATTTTTTCTCACGTTTTTCAGCATTCTCTTTCTCTCTGAGTTCCTAGTTTCACATCAAGATATCTTACAAGTTTTAATGCCTCAACCAACATCAAGAGGAGCTTGTTATATCTTGTAGGAGTTTTGCACCAAGCGGATAGGTCTTAATTCTGAGAGAGTGTTAACTCACACATCCTGTTTCTGTTTATGACCAATTGATTTGTTGGATTGCGATGGATTCATGAGATCCTGATTTTGGCAAACTATAAAAACAAAATATCAGACCAACTATAACAACACTATCAACCAGGAAATTTCCAACTAGTAATTCAAAACCTTGCTAACAATTCCAATTACTGCATACATACCAGGACATTTCTTCTAGACTCCTCCAATTTCAGCAACCGAATGCTCTGCGATATAAACTCAATAATGCAGCGAGGCTGGTGCTTCGAATTCATGACCACTGCTAGATCATCCACTTCCAGCAAATGCTGAAGATCTCTCCTAATATCCGAACCATACAGCACGTGGCACTGCATTCAAACACCAACTTTAGCTATCAACCACAACTAAATACCAACCTAAAAGTCCAATCACAAAAACCATTCACATTAACATTATAAAATGCCCAAATGGATAGAACCCTAACACGTTAGGCTATGTAAGAATTAAGTTTAAAAAGCACTTTTGCAAATTCCAATGTTCAACAAATGTCAATGCACCAAATGAAGAAAAAAAAATCTTGTCTTCAGATTAAAGATGCTTTTGAGTTCTCCCAAGTTCAATCCAACCATGCAGTTACATTGAGCCTTTCTAACAACTTTTCCATGAGCTAAAATTAGGTTATAAATAAATTTAAAAGCAGATCTTAAAGAAGCTAATAGAAAATATCTTCTATAACAAAAGCTAATGTCAGTTAAGGGAGAAGCTGATTGATTTATCTCTCTTATTTTTCCATCCTACAAGTTCTTATCGAGAAATTTCTCCAAGCAAACCTCTGGTTTAAATTGAGGTTGAAAAAGTATTTTTGCTATCAACAAGCACCAAAAGAAGAAAGAAGAACTTGTTTTGCTTTGGGAGTAAAAGCCTCTTTTGAGCTCTTCCAACTGATTCAAACACAAAGTTAGATCTAGGTTTTAGAAAACAGTCAATGAAGCTGCAATCTGCCATACGAATTGCATAGGTCTATAATTTTCCACAATGAAAGGATCGAAAAGACAGACCTTGAGCGCAATGGGGAAGGCGATGATGTACTGCAAGAGCGCGTGCTTGAGGGAGAACTCGGCGTTATCGACGTCGTCCAGGATGGCGGCGGCTTGTCTGGCGAAATCGTGGGTTCCGGCGATGACGTTGGTCCAGGCCTTCTTGCCCTCAACGAAGCGCGCGTAGGAGGCTTCGGTGCGGAAGACGAGGAGGAGGGCGAGGGCGGGGGCGGTGAGCTGGTAGGGGAGGGAGGAGGAGCGGAGGAGGGGGAGGAAGTCGGGGAGGATGTGGAGGATTAGGGCCTGGTTGTAGGAGGCGATGGCGGCAGCGAAGGCGGTGAAGAAGAGGACGGGGGGGACGAGGGAGAGGATGACGCGGGAGGAGAGGCTGGAGAGGAGGTGGCGGAGGTGACGGAGGGAGCTACGGTGGTCGCGCCAGTTGAGGTGGGTGTAGAGGTAGCGCTTCTTCTGCATGCCGCGCTCCTGCACGGTGTCGGCCCAGTCCGGGATGGAGCGGAGGAGGGAGATTAGGGCCTGGGCGGGCCCGGAGGTGGGCCCGGGAGGCAGGGAGGCCGAGATGGCGGGCTTTTTGTTGGGCTTGGGAGGGACAAGAAGGAGATTGTGATTGAGAGGGCATTTTGGGCAGAAGAGAGAAGAGAAGAAGGTTGTGGGTTTGAGTTGTTGGGTTCTGGGTTGGTGGTACATTGAGTTTGAGAAGAAGAAGAAGAACAGAACAACATGGAACACATGTACTAGGTTGTGTTAAGGTTTGTTTTTCTTTTGTGCTAAATTTATTGGGTGGCTCTGTTTTGCAACCAAACTCTGTTTCAGAGCAGAGTCATTGTGAACCAAACATGTCTCTACAGTTTAGTATTTGCTAATGTTTTTAAAATTTGAAAACTATAATTATAATAAGTATAGGATTTAAATAGGGCAGTTGTTAAGTTATTTCTTAGCCTTAACAAATTATTAATTTTCTAATAATATCTTTATTATTTTTATTTTTAAATTTATTTATTAAATAACTTTTTCCCTTTCATACCCGTTAGATAAATACAATCAAATTAAAAGAAGTTAACATTTTTTTCTCTCTTTTATTTAAAAAAAGAAAACTTTTTTAATTTTAAATTAATAAAATAAGATTTTCTATTCTATTTTTTTTATAGTTTCTCTTTACTTACTTTCTTTTATTTTTTTATTATATTATTTTTTTTTATCATATTATTTATTTTTGCTTCTATCAATAGATATTAAAAAATTAAAATTGAGTTGTAAGAAAACAAAATCAGAATACATTATAAAAAAAATTACAAAATTTTAAGATTTAGCTTTTATGTAAAAAATAATTTGTAAAATACTAAAAAATTATAAGAGATTCTTTATTATAAAAAAAATAAATAAAAAAGACGAAAATAATAATTTATAAATATTAAAGATAATTTTAATATTTTAAAAAATTATAAGTGCAGGTTATAATTGTCTTTTCTATATAATACAAACTTTTTTTCAATTAATTATTGGTGTTTCATATTTTAAAATATTGTATTAATAAATAAAATCATCAAAATCTTAAATTTAAATTATTGTTATAATAAAATTTATTTTCTTTACCTATTTTCTTCTCATAATATTTTATAAGAGAGAAAATTTGTTAATTTGATGAACTACCAAGAAAAAAATAAAAAATAAAATTTTATTTTACTTTATTAATTTAAAATTAAAAAAGATATAGATATGAGAAAGAAAAAAATATAAATCTAACGCGTGATTCACTGTAAATATGATAGAAAAAATTATTTAATAAATAAATTTAAAAATAAAAATAATAAAAATATTATTAATATATTAAGAATTTGTTAATTACATACAAAAACTTGTATGGTACAGTAAGCAATTGTATTTAAATAACAGTGAATTGAAACATTTTTTTTTTAATTTTAAAATTGTTATGACAATTCTCATGATTTCAGAAATAAAATGATAATTTACGAGTTAAAGTAAATTTTTTCTTCTGAAAATGGGATGTTTTACTATTAACTTAATAATTGTATATATTATTAAGTTTTAGATGGATTAAATATTTATAATTATAATATCTTTCATATTTAATTTGGATTTGTTTCAATGTAAAAAATGGGTTGGTTGGTGGGGATGAGTGGGTGCTAGTTTCAAAGAACCATTGATGGCATGGTTGGTAGGTTCTGTTAAGGTTTGTGGTGATTGTGGGATGGTTGATAATGGACCACGTTTTTATACCTTTTTAAACACACCGGCTAAATATCAGTACCTATGCTTAAAAATATCTTCTAAACGTGTTCTACTCATTAAATAAATTACTTGGTAAATAGTTTATAAAATTTATTGCTTTTAATATTTATAAAATTAATTCTTGATTTACATATAATAAGATTTAATATTATATATTGAAGTAACTAATGTTAATTATTTAGAATGAAAAATTATAAAAAAAATTAAAAAATAAAGTTTTGAAAGTAATTTTGGTTAAGTTTAAAGAAAATCATTTGTTCAAATAAATATGTAACTTTTTAAAAATAGATAGAAATACTAAAAATATTAAATAAAAAATTAATTATTTAAAAAATTAAAATTACATAATGTAAGATTATAGAATTTTGCTATAAAATAGAAACATGTACATACTTAGAAAATCGTCTTAAGAGTATAACTGATATTAGTAAACTGATATCAGAATCATGATATCGGAATCTTTATTTGTTAAAATGAAAAGTTTATACAAAATAAAAAAATTAGCTATTTAGATTTTAGTTTTTATAAAATTATCATCTTTCTATAATAGATTTTTTTTTCTTTTTTATCTTCGTTTTACAATTCTAACCTCAGTTATCATCAAACTAAAGATAATTCCTAGACTTCTAGCGTCGAGCAGAAGAAAAGTGTCTGATCAGATTCTTGAACGTAAGTTCATTTTCTGCTCATTTTCTTTGAGTCGATTTTTTAGTGTTATTAGTTACTATAATAAATTAGCATGCATGTGACCTCTAATACATCATAATAGTCTATGCTAGTTTATAATCGTAGTGGTATAGTCTGATCATTGATCAGAGCTCTATGGTGCAAGTTAAGAGATCCTGTGTGAACTTTAGGCTTAGGAGTTCTTTTGAAAAGTGTTTTGCTTAAGTCATGTAAGGGAAGCTAATTACAAGCTTTATACTGAATTAGCTATCTTCAAACAGAATCTAGGATTGAACACTTGAATGTAATAAATCTTTTATCATCAGTGCTCAAGTTTTTCTTGTAGGTCTTAACTGATCCTTGAGCATTGAATGAGTTTGATTATTTAATTTGTGTGATTAATCAATGTGATTGAATTGTAGAATAATACTTGAATCTAGCAGTGTAATATCTATAGATTGATTTTGATTGGGGTAAAATTTAATATGACTTGTAATGATGATATAAGTGTGAATGAATTTTTGAACTAAGTTTATTGGCCTAAATTGATTTTGCGTGTAACTTCAAGGAGTTGGTATCCTATATTTAGATATGTTGTAGTATGTTAGTTTATTTTTTATAATAAATTAGTCAAAATAAGATTGATTCTTTTAAATGAGTTGAAATTGTTTAAATGGTACTATGATTGATTTTGGAATGGAAGAAATTCTTGAAGAAAAATTTAAGTAGTCTAACAAAGATAATGAAATGAAGTTGTGATTTGCTTTAGAATGAGAAAATTTTAAGAGGATTTTGATAATGAATGTTTTATGCATTAGTAGTTCCTTTGTAAGAACTATTTTTTGCATATTTTGCTTAAGCGAGAAGAGTCTCGCTCAAGTGACTCCAGTAAAAAAATATAAGATATGTTTTCGGGTCGGGTTGATTTTTGCTCAAGCGAGAAGACTTTTGCCCAAGTGAGATAAGATTTTTGCTCAAGCGAGGGTATTCTTGCTCAAACGAACATAGCACTGAAACTAGAGTGTTCTCCGGATCATTTTCACTCAAGTGAGGGGGTTCTCGCTCAAGCTATTTTTTTCTTTTTTTTTGCTTCTTGGAATTTTTTTCTTTTCATCTTTTCTGTTTTGCTTGTTTGGTCCTTTTGTAATGTAATTTATGGATTAATTAGAATATATTGATTTATAAATTAGATTGAATAGTATTGTTGAATTAGAGATTCCTTAAATATTTGAGATTGAGATTGAGATTGAAAAGTGTGAATAAATGAGCATAAATATATGATATTGTTAAAGCATTTATTGATGTGGTTAAGATCAAGACATAGTATTTTCAATAAAGAAAATACTTACTTGTGTTTAGGTCAATATCGATTGATATCCTGACTCTATAGATGAACATTACTAGATGGTGAGAGTCGAAGGAGGTTTGAGTTGGGTGACTGCAACTTCAAATATAGCTGGCCAAAAAAAGTCGTATGGAAACTAACCTTATCATACAAGATTGTAGATTGACTTATTTGGAGACTGCGTAAATTCACAGTTTGGAGTTGTATGACAGATACATATCTCGGAGTCTATTCAATGCATGAGTCTTTCGGAGATAGAATTGAGTTTGTCTATATTGTTTTACGTCAGTAGTTCAGAATTTCAAATGAGTTGGATGATTGATGATTTGATTGGATTGTTATGTGTTAAATGTTATTCATATGTGATCAGTTTAGATTATATGAGAAATCTTTTAAATGCTAGCTTTATTATTTATATTGGTGTGTTTGTTTCCTATTTGTTATGACAGTGTTATACATGGGAGCAGATAATTTTATAGATGAACCAATGGATACTCTTGACTGAGCCTATTGCGGATTTCATTTAGATATTAAGAAAAAAAAATTATATTTATATGTAAACATATTTTATTTTAAAATTTATATGAAGAGTGATGCATTTTAATGTAAATTTTTATTGTACAACTTATACCTATATATATATATATTCATGTTTAATCACGGGATGTTACACATAATATATTATATTTTTATTTAAAGACATTAATTTTATTTGTATAATAAAAATTGTGTAATTATGTTTTTATGTTATTTTATATTTCTCAACTAGTTTCATCAAACACTTTTAATTTAATAAGTTAGATTATCAACTGAAAAGACTTATAAAATCTGAATTTATAAGCTAATTGATCGATTAGAACTATTTTATCATTCATCATCTAATTTATAAGTTAGTTTTAAAACATATAGCCTGATTTTAATAAATAATATTTATCTCTTTATGTTTTTAATAAGATCACATTGAATTCTTTTATTTTGTTTAAATATATTATATCAACTAAAGCTTAAATAAAAAATTTTGAAAATTAAAATTCAAGTTTTAAAATATATAAAGATAATATTTTTTTTATAAATAAAATAATAGAAATCAGTATCATGTTATTAAAACATATAAGAGTGGTGAGGGTGATATATTAAAATCATAATATATATATATATATATATATATATATATATATATATATATATATATATATATATATATA
>Ga0099825_1007378_pt1 | contig 13406 bp, 4 predicted proteins | sample SiratroredBW_FD_76838 | JGI IMG/M metagenome (GOLD analysis project Ga0099825, IMG submission 76838) | Root nodule microbial communities of legume samples collected from California, USA - Siratro red BW | ecosystem: Host-associated > Plants > Roots > Nodule | place: USA: California | collected... | reverse complement strand
TAAAGATAACAAATAGTAATAGTAACATGCTATGACTTAACGGCTCCAAATTTATACAAATATATTATTTATTCATTTGATCATATGGAATTATGCTTATATTCAAGTAAGAAATAATCTCTCTCTCTCACTATATATATATATATATAGTTATTATTAACATCTCTTACAACCAAGTTTATAAGATCTGATTCTAATGTTCACATAATTAGAAAGTACATGCTAATAGAATGTTTTTTTAAGATTTTTTCTGATGGAATATTCATTTCGACTTTAAAAAGCACACTATCCCTTTCGCACTCTCGTTACTCTTGTTTTTTTGATAAAACACATTGGCTTTTTGATTTAATAGCGAAGAATTTGAATGAAGTAAAATAAAGCATATCATTAGTTCACTGTTTAGATATTTTTACGACAGATAAAAAAACATAAAGACCATTCATATCTTACTTTTAGATTAGAGGTGAAAAGAGGAGCACTTGATGAATGAAGTGGAAATAGAATCTATTCCATTCAATTTATTTTAAATACTTAAATGATAAGAAACGATCTCCACTCTCTATTATTCTGTTACTTCATTTTATATCTTGCTACCAATGCAGTTGGGAATGGTCATTATTATTAGTATTCAAACATAAGCATCAAAGAGTATTTGGAGTTAAAAAAAAAGGGTAAAGGAAAAAACAAGATTGTGTGCATAGCGTGTTCCTTGATCCTTTTGTGGGGATCCCCTTTTATTATTCATGTTGCTTAATGTTTACTTAATCACCCCCACCAACCTGTTAATGTCAGTAATAATGTGTAGCCCCTCATCTTTTCTCACCATAAAGCCACCACAATTGCACAACCCTTTCCCCTACTCATCTTACTAACTCAATCTTTATGCAGCCACTTCCCACACTCCACAAACATTCACCTCTTTATCTTTTACCTTTTACGGATTTTATATAATAAAATAGAACTTATCGCTAACTTTAAACTTCACTTTTATTGTTTGTGCAAATTCTCTTATTCATACAACATGGATGAAAATAACATGCTACTATTACAAAAGCGAAATATATGTCAGGGAGGAGATTTTTCTTCAAAGAGACCAACTGCATATCTTTATCTATATAAAAAAAAAATCATAGTGACAATTGCTCTATTCTATCATTTTTTTTACTAAAGACTTGGTAACTATGAAAAGAAAGAAACATTTTTGTAGTGTATTTTTTTAAGTTATTATTTTAAGCTTAGAAATAGTTAAAATGGTTTTTTACGAGGTTTGTTGTTAATTACCATGAAACACTACACACATATTCCCATGTTATAACTTATAGTTACCATTAACTTACCTCAAGCAAGAGCAAGCCAGTAAAACCTTAAAGTAAAAACAAAAAATGAAGGATGGATTTCTTTATTGGTTTATTGAGCTACTAAAGATAGCAAGACACAAAAATACTTTACTATAAATACTTGGGACACTCCTTGTGACAGTTAAGAGCCAGCAAACTTAAGAAAAATATGCCTTTTTCGAGTTCACAAGCTTTTATGAACCAAAACACTGCGAAAAATGCTTAGACACGATTACTGCTGCTACCCCTTTTGAGCAATACATTAGTATGTAACAGTAAATGTTACGTGACATTTGAGACACGTGCTTTGTTTGAAACAGAACAGTCTCTTTCCCAGCTCACTCAAAATTTGAGACTATGAATAAAAAAAGTTAATAGTACTTACTGATATTAGTCCCCACGATGATGATGAGTCCAGCACAGACATGGTAATGGTGACCACCATGGTTGTTAGCTATAACTTATAAATGCACCTAACTACCTTCACCCGCCTCAGGCCTCATCATCCTAATAAAAAGAATTGAAATGAATCTGTCCACGTGTTGAAAGAGTGGGTAACAAACTCATTATTCGAATTTAACATGCTACATTGACACATTTATCTTTATGTTACGTTATTATGTCATCTTCATGTTTTAACTGTGAAATTTAATGTCCCCAAAGCCGAAAAATAAGGCAACCAAAAACAAAAGATGATACAAGGTGTTTCAGAAAAGAAAGGGACAGCAGAATCATGTGAAGTGCCGCCATACACACACACATTCACTCACTCTCTTTCTCTCTCTTAAGCTGTCAGATAAATTCAACCAAAACACGCCTTTTGTGAGAAGTTGCTGCTCTTGTTTTGTGGTTCGGGTGTTGGGACCAATTCAACTTCAATGGCTGCAACAGCTTCAAGGTTCATCAAGTGTGTCACAGTTGGGGATGGAGCTGTAGGTAAAACTAGCATGCTCATTTGCTATACAAGCAACAAATTCCCCACGGTATCAACTCTTTGCTGGATATCATACTATATTTCATGAAATCAATGTCTCTCATTTTCGTGCATTCTGGTTGGGGGAGAAGGGATTTCTCTTTGAAAGATCAAAACTTTTTCATGTGGGTTGTTCCTTAATATCTTGTTTCAGCTGAGTTTCTCGGCCTTGTGTTTTGGAGTCTAATTTTTGCCTTTTGACCCCTATGGTGTGCATCTCTGCTTGGGGGATGTTTGGCTATTATCAGGACTATGTTCCAACAGTGTTTGATAATTTCAGTGCAAATGTGGTGGTTGAAGGCACAACTGTGAATTTAGGCCTCTGGGACACTGCAGGTGTGTTGACACAGACTTGTCAAATTTCTTAGTATATACGTTTATATATAGAGTGGCTAAGAGTGTGAAAGATGAGAGTAGTTACCCTTAACTATTCAATGTCACATTGATGAACAAGAGTAACTCTTCTGATCTCACAGTGTATGCAATTTAATTTCTTATTAGCCTGCATGAATTTTGTGATGTTCAATGGCCAAGATTATGTTTTCTTGCACTGTCTTCTTAGGGCAAGAGGATTACAACAGGCTGAGGCCTTTGAGCTACAGGGGGGCAGATGTCTTTGTCCTGGCTTTCTCTCTAGTTAGTCATGCAAGCTATGAAAATGTGTTGAAGAAGGTATTCTAGAGTCTCAACATTGCTTCTTGAAACTGGATGGGTTATTCAATGGCTAAAGATACATCTTCAACTTGACTAAATTGTAGTTGAATGGTATTAATAAAATATTCATAAATCAATACTAAAACAATTTTACTTAATTCTTAAGTTTAAGTTTTAATAAGAATATACTAATACATATTAACAATAACAGATTTACATTTACAATAAAAAGAAATGATAAAATAATACAAATGAGCATATGATATGTTTTATATGAAAATGATCATAATTGATAAAATAATATACCTATTTGTAATCTTTATTGAATATGAGGTTTTATTTATGGTCAAAATAATTTATATTAAATTTAAAAAATAAAAAAAATAATCAGTTTAGTTTTCTACATTGATTTTTGACTAGTTTTTGACACAATATGTTTAGATTTTAAGATTCATTGCATTAATAACGGATTCTGAATCAGAATGGTGGAACAAGCCGTTCTGGTCCGATACTTGACATGTCGTGTTGGTTTCTCTTGTATTTTCTAATTTGTATAGACACATTTCAGTGGGTTCCTGAACTGCAGCATTTTGCTCCTGGCATCCCAGTGGTGCTAGTTGGCACCAAATTGGGTAAGTCTCAAGAACTGGTCTTGCAATCTCTCTCAATCAAAAATTGTTTCATCATCTGCTCTTAGTCCTTTTTGTGATGTCCATTTTGTTTAATGCTGTAAAGATTTTATCTGTTCAACCAGAATCCATCTACATTGCCACCATATTTGATTCAAGAACTATAGTTATAGGCCTATGCTATTAGATTCTTTAGAGGGTTCTTTTGTTGTGCTGAAACATATGAGCTCATTTCTATAGAATTGTTGGGGTTTAAGTATGAGATGAAGTATCGCACTGTGTAAAAGTAAACTTTTTGAGTAACGTACAGGTGAAAAAGACTCACAAGGTTAATATTTTAAAAGGTTTTGGGCTGAAAATGTGTTATGTTCACCATGTAACATTGTCCTGCAGTTAACTACCAGAAGGTTTGTTAAGAAGGAAATTTTTACTGTGCAAAATTTTTTCCAACATAATCACAATCTAATATGTCAACAGATAATTCTGATTATCTCAATTTGTAACTTCAGATTATTTAAATTTTGGTTATGGACATACTTCAGTCTCCGCCTTTCCTCCAGAACACTTTTGGCTAGTCATGTGGTCATTCATTTCCCTTTAAACTTTGCTATTTCTGACTTAAGCTTGTCCTGAAATGAACCTTTTCGGAGTTTTGTAGCCCATATTTGTGGGTAATATTACTCATTGATCCTAGCAGCAATGGCAACCTAGTGGACACAAAAGTAATGGCAAAATATTGAATCTGCCAATTGTATAGATTTTACACCTTTCTTTCATGGATATGATAATTAGTTGGCTATGCAGTTTATTTACTTCTGCTTATAATACTGTATTTATGGTAATCTTGTAGATCTCCGAGAAGACAAGCACTATTTGGCTGAGCATCCTGGCCTGGTGGCTGTGACATCTGAGCAAGTACAGTTTCTTACTTTATTAGCCACCTAAAAGAATTCAATAGACAGTGTTTATTGAAAGTGTTGGGTTTTATCAGGGTGAGGAATTGCGTAAACTAGCAGGAGCTACATATTATATCGAGTGCAGCTCAAAAACTCAGCAGGTATGTATGTTTTTATTCTACCATTTAGGTACAATACTTGATGTCTCAGGCAATATAAAGGCAAATTTTCCGCATTCTGTTCTAAAGAAAATGATCTCAACTCAACTCTCTACTTCAGAAGCATCGTAGCACATTGTTCACCAGTGCATTACTTTTAGAATTTGGACTTTAAGGTATAATTCAACCCCGCAAATAATCCTCAACTAAGTCTGGGTAGGACTGAGATCAATTAAGACTACTTTCCTGCAATTTCAGTTGAAATTAAGCACTGGAGAGAAAGTGTTAATAGGGAGGATTAAGGAAAACCTTAGATAACTTTGATCATAGTATTAATGTGTTGAAAATTTGATTCTTGTCAAAGATCAATAATGCAATTATCCACTTGAATGAGTAGTCCTGGTGGCTGGTGAGACAGGCTTAGTTGTTGTATGTGGAAAAAGTTAAATCAATCATGTGATGGGACCGTACTATTAGTTGTTCTGACCTATACTCTAGGGAAATTTAGTTCTCTAAAGAGAATATGTGAAAGAAGTAAAATGATCCCAATGATAGCTTTGGAATTGAAATATCTACAATAAAGCTAAGCTTTGAGTTCATGAGCTCTGTCTCCTTTTTTGCTTCTGAAGATAATGTATGCCATTTATGCAGATAAATACTTACTGTTATTTCTGAAATTCTTCTGCAAATGACCCTATTGTCAATGCAATTAATTGCAGAACGTGAAGTCAGTTTTTGATGCTGCTATCAAGGTGGTAATTAAGCCTCCACAAAAAAAAGAGAAGAAGAAAAAACCACATCGAGGGTGTCTTCTGTTAGTACACTTTTTTCATATTTTAATAACTCCTGCACGTGAAACTTTCTTACTTCTGAAAAGGGAGATAGATCATTATGTGTTTAGCACTGCTTGCTATCAAAATTTTCCATACATGTGATATAACTTAAGAAGGTATTCTACTAAACGTTCTAATAAAAAACATTAAAATTCATTTATATATTTAATTTTCAATGAAACATTAGTTATTTTGTCACTAATTTATGTTAAAGTAAATTATATCTTTGCACCAAACAAAAAAAAAACAAACGCATTGATTGTGAGAGAAGAATTATTCTGGTAAAATTGTTTTGACATTTTAATATGTATAAAACAATCTTAAATGACAGTAGAGATAGTATATGACGAAGACTTAAGACATCATTAGTGATGACAAGCTTTTTATTGCAGATTTATTGATTGAATATTATTATTCTTGTTGTTCTTCTGGATTATCATGTTTTATTGAATCCATCTCAATGAAATTGCAGAAATGTCATGTGTGGAAGGAATTTAGTTCGTTTTAATTGAGGCATTTCATCCAAAGACTTTTCTTGGGACGGAGAAGGTCTGTTATGTCTGGAGGAAATACTAAGCTTTTGGTGCAAATTTATTGTATAGATGAATCAGAAGGAAATTTCAAATTTATTTGTTACTTTTAGTGAACCGATCCATTTTTTGTCAATGTTTTATTATTCTATATTTAACTTCAAAGTGGCTAAATTAAAAACTCCAAAACTTTATTTCAATTTCAACTCCATCATGTCAAGTTTAGCTTATTGAAGCCCGAAATACAAAATATTTTAAACAAATGCTTCCTGGACCATACCATGTTGTGACTTGGAACATATCACCTCAGTGAAATGTCTAAAAATGCCTTAGACTTGTACCATACTATTCCGGAAGTGAAAAATTACATTATGGAAAATATATTCCGAAAGTCATATTTGTTTTTTAGAATAGGATTTCTGTAATACAAATTATGCCTTCTAGAATACACTTTTCAGTATATAATTTTCACTTCTTGAACACCCTCCTTCTTCTGTAATTGAGTTTCGGTAACATATATCATAATTCTGAATTTTTCTTTCCGTAATTCTAACTAAATCACGTTTCAGATTTTGTTTTCTGGTAGTGTTTATCGGAAATCGATTTCTAGAAACAACCCCTCCCTTATTACATTTACCCCTTGGAAAAAAAACACTCAAACTTATCCTCAATTACCTCTTCGTTCTAAATACTATCACTAACTTTACCACACTTCACCGGCGCACTGAACACCTCCACAAACTATCGTTAGCCACCATAAACCCTCTTTTTCATAGATTGCTGCTGCGCTCAAATAAAAATGACAAGGACATTTCTAATATTTTAAAAAATGGTAGGGTGCAAGTCAAAAATTTGTATAGTGCAGGAAGTATTTGCCAATACTTCGGATCTGATTCATTTAAGTTTGCCAGGCCCAAAAATTAATTAAAGGAGATTGCTTCCTGCACCTCCACAATTCTTTCTGCACCCCCTCAAAATTTTATATTCCCTTAAACACCTTTATTGTATTCCGGAAAGCCTTTTCTGTAAAAGAAATTCGTATTTCGGAAAACGATTTCCGTAAAAAAAGAAAATTATTACGAAAAACAGTTTCCAAAATAACAGAAACATATTTCGGAAAATATTTTTCATAAGTCAATATATATATTACGAAAAAGATTTTCCGAAATGTTCAAAAAAATTAAAAAACAACCAATTCCCAACCAGAAAAATACCTCCCTCTCCGCCTCCGTCCTTCACCACCCATAATCTACATCACCAATGACTCCAATAATCCACTCATTTATAACAAAAACACCCATTCGTCCTAACAGTTTTAAAATTAAAACTCAATCACTTACCTCAGCTCAACACCTCTAATCTTTAAACTCTTCTTCAGTACCTCCAACCTCCAGCAACTCACATCGCCACGGTGGCTCCACCAACACTCCAACTCCTTTTGTCTTCATTAACAGGGGTATAATGATCTATTCACATGTCTTGAGAGGATGTAAGAAGCAATTGCGGGGGTGCAGGAAGCAATTGCCCCAATTAAATTGAAAGGAAGGTTTGAAATAGTAAGATGTATATTGTAGTTTATATGGACAAAAATGAAAGTTGATATTAATTTATAGCCAAGTTAATTTATATATATATATATATATATATATATATATATATATATATATATATATTAAAATTTTACTTTTAACTTGTGTATAAATTAGGTTTATATTAAAAAAAATTAATTATATTTTTTTATACTTTTTATCCTGTAAAAGTGCTGTAGTTAAAAAATGTAGTTTAGTTTTAAGATGAAGCGGATATAAAACCCTAAACTATGACATGGTTTCAAGGTTGGTTGCAGTCATGAATTATGATAAATTGAGGACAAATGCAGTGCAAGTAATGTCCAAATTGCATACATCTCAAAGGAATAGAAAAAGTTATGGTATGTGAAAGTAACTTTACAATTATTGTATGTTTATTTTATTTCTAAAAGAATTTTTGAAGAATATTATAAAATGGTAAATGGAATGAATATATTTTATAAACAATAATTATAATTATGAAAATTAGATTATTTTATTTTATTTTAAAATAATTTTAAATATTTATTCATTCGTGCCGATATTTTTATTTCTCTGGTGTTTTTTATTTGTTACTCTTTTTTTTCATTAGAAAGAATTAAAGTACATGTATTACTTAATTAATCTTAATAATTAATTTGAAATAAAAAGATGGAAATAGTGAATCATTCTGTTTCTTATATTTTCCTTTCCGGTTTGGTTATTTTATTTCCTTTAATTTACTCTCATTCATTACTTTATTCTTTTGCTATTCTCATATCTCTTTTTTATTTTATTTTCTCATACACTTTAAATTTTCTTTCTCAGTTATTTCAGTCTTCCTATTATCTTTTATTTTTTACTTGTATTAAATGTTAACAATCTTGACCAATAATTAGTAATTCATCTACAATTCTCTTTAAAGTATTTCCCCAAAGTTTCTTTTTACTTAGCTATTTTAAAAAAATCTTTAAAATTTTAAAAATCAATATCTTTTAACTAGCTTTTTAAAAAAAATAAACGAAATTCATATAATTCTAACTTTAAAAAATCGAGTTTGATTTTTTTAAAATATTTATAATTGTCGAATGCTTCGATGTATTTTCAGTATATATTTAATTATATTTATATTGAAAATCTTTAAAATTGTTAAAAGGAATTCACAAAAAATATTTATTTTTATTTAGAAAACTCCATAGATGCAAGAATCGTCTAAAACAGAAGGAAATGGAGTTTGAGAAAGAAAAAGAAAGCAAAAAAGAAAAGAAAAGCACCAGACTCTAAATTTAAAGATGGGTCTTACATACATACCTCAAAACGGGTTTGTTTTGAAGAAAACTACAAAATACAGAGAGAGATAAATGGGTAGATTCTTTTTTTAACTTCATTAAAAAATAAATATAACTTATCATGAGATGTGATTTTAGAAAATAAGCTATTTTTTTAATTTTATAATATTATGATTATTTTCTAAAATTTATTAAATTAGTATTATTATTTATTTATCTGATTGTTAATAATATGTTCTGACAGTAGAGAAGAAAAATTGAAGTAGAAAATTGACCTAATGTTGGTGTGACTGGAACATGGAGTGGTGAGATTTTCTTCTTATATTAAATACTGCAATTATTTAACAGAGACAAGGACATTCTAACAAATACCTAAGGCAATCACTAAATTAACTTTTCCATACATTGGACACTTCCAAGTCCTCTTACGTCAACAAAATCACCATTCAATAACTTTTAAAAGCTTTTACACAACAATGGGTGACATAAAATGGATTTATATAATATATAATTGAGTGGTATTCTTGTAAAATAAAACTTCCACTTTTTGACGGAAGATGGAGCTACGTAATTAAACTCTATCTTCTAAACTTTCACTTTTTTAAATAATTTCATTAAATGCTTTAAAAAAATATTTTTAATCGTAATTTTACCAAATCATCGATGAATTAAATATTTTTCAAGACAATAAAAATAAATAAATATATGAAAACAGTACTAAAAGAGTGCGTAATATTTAAAACTTGTCTATGTCTTGAGTTCAGATCCAAAGTAGAATACATAATATTTGTATAAATTTCAAATGTTAATTTAAGTTTTTAATAATTATGTCAGAACCTCCGTAAAGTGGAGGGAGTAGTAAAATTCTATTGTGTAATAAAATTTGATTATGAGATTACCAAAATAAAATAAATTATTTTCATAATATTTTTAAAGAAAATGAATTAGTTAAAATTATAAATTATTTCTGTAAGATTGATTGTTTATGAATTTTTCTGAATGTCCCTAGCAACAATGAACATACTTGACTAAATGGTTGAGTGCAAAGGACAAAGTTTTTTAATTTAGTACATTGTAGGTTTGAGTTTTAATTGTCTTATTAGGATGAGACAACATAAGTTTATCCCTTAAACCATCACTCTCATTAAATTTTGCAAAATAAATAAAAAAATAAAAAAATAAAGGACCTCATCACATCGTCTTAAATAGCGCTTTTTTAAAACTCTAAAATCCTTAAGTTTTTTTTTTTCTTTTTTGTACAAAACAAGGGCATTAAGCAACTAATTTTATTCTTGAGGTCATGTTTAGTATTTGTTTTAATCACATGGAATTTTTTAAATGATAAGCTCTCGTTTTAATTCTGAATATGAGAAAATAAAAACATATTTTAAAAATTATAATTTATCTCTGGCTTTGGTCTAAAATTCAAAAAGTCATGTAATGTAACGGAAACTATTAATATACTTTGAAGTACTAAAATCTAATTTCTAATGAATAACATTTCACTCTTGGAAGACCAGATGTCTACTCTTAGAACATTACTTGTGAAAAGTTTAATTTAGTATTATTTATTATCATATTAACCATACTTTTATCTTCACTTGGTTTTTTTATTCTAAACGTTTGTGAGGAAAAAAAAAAAAGTATAACAATTGATAATTTTAAAGGACTTAAAAAAAAGAATATAAATATTATCCTTTAAAACAACGACATTGCGTCCCTTTTCTATTTTCTCTTGGCCCATCTTGAACCTTCTTTATTTTGTCTTCACACCAATATTCCTGATCGTGCTTTTGAAGGGGTTAAAACGTATTAATACTTTGATTGTGATTTCGCATTAATTCCTACCCCTTTATAATATTAATACCTACTTTTGTGGTTATCCAATAGACATAATAATATACTTATATGGCAAGAGACAAAACCACATGGGGCTAGGGGACCTTGACCCTACACCCCCTAGATTTTCTAATTTAAATTATATATATACACAATACTAAATAGAATTTATATTTTAAAATTAAATAATTGTTTGATAAAATACTGTGTTTTATTATTATTACTATTAATTTTTAATCTTTCTCAACATGGTAAGCTTTATTTTAATTGCTATATAGAAGATTTATAGCTTGAGGTTGGAGACTTGATAACAAATATTCTCTTTTTTTGTCACACTTGGTGTATTCTTCATATTTTTCTTTAGTGTTAAGATAGTGATTACGATGTTCTTTAACATATTTTTTCATTTAAATATATGGATTCAAACATGTAGCTATATAAACCTTAAAGAAGGAAATAATTATCGTTTTTTCATTATATATCTTCTAAAGTTGACTTTTAATACATATCAATCAATTTAAAATAATCATAGGGTTATTTATTAACATATAAAATACAAAAATTAAAACAACACTGCCACTTTAGTTTAATAAAGATAATTAATATAACATTTTCTTACAAATTTAGGATTAACACGCACAATTTTCTCTATTGTGAAGAATAAATTGGTCGATTCAACTAAAAGTTGATAAACTGCCCTAGTATCTGATTTATTGGAACCACAGGAGTATCTTCAATTGAATTGGTCCAAAAATCAATAAATCGGTCAAAATAAAAAAAAAAGTTTAAAACACTCAATGAATTTTAAATAATTTTTTGTTTTATTTTGTTTTTATCTTTGAGAATAAAAATATAACGTATTAATACTTTTTTAAACAAACTTGCTGTTTTTAAATAATGTTATTGCGTGTGGTTGAAACTTAAATATAAATATTATAGCATGTTTAATTTTTGAGCGTATTTTAAATGTTAAAAATTATAAAAAAACATGCTAATCTTTAATTTTTTAGTATTATTAAGTTATGATGTTATATTTTTTTAAAGTTATTTTTACATGGTTTTATTAATAAGGTTTAAGTATTGGTTCGTGAACCCTTGTTTCACCCGTTCAGTGTTGATAGCTTTTCATTTACGAAATTATGAATATTTTATGCAACGATCCATATAGTAACTAATATTACTTTTATTAAATGAAAGACTCAGTTTATTTTACAGTAATTAACATCCAGAATACTGTGTTGATGATTGATATTAGCATTTTGAGTATTTTATAAATTTGACGAGTGTTTATTTGTTTGACAAATTGATCCCAGAGTCACTGTCTAAGATGTCTTGAAGTGGAAGACAAAAAAAGGTGATGTTAATAACAATTATTATTATTATTATATGTACATATTCAAATAGTAAAGGACAACTAGAGAAGCTTCACTTTTATTTCTTGAATTCCAAGCCTCTACTGTAATATTTTTTTTCTCCTTCACATATTCAAATAGTAAAGGACAACACAGATTGTTCCTCCAACATGTGGAATAATGAATCTTCCATTTCGTTTATATAACACAAAAGCACACAAAAAACTACACAATTACTTGTGATTTCAGGTTATTTCGAATCTTGATTGAAATATCTTATTATAGTTGCAAATTAGTAAATACTTTATCACAGTTTTGGCTTGTTAAAGTGGAATAAAAGTTTCGTGTTTTTAATGAATAACCAGAATCTGATCCAATTGGATAAGTCACACCTTCGAGCTCTTGGGATAAGGATGCAAGCATCACCATTGCAAAAGTTTGGTAGTGTTACTCTGGTTCCTTCTGTTTCCAGAATTGAAGTTGGTAAGAGGGAAGAAAATGAAGAATCAAGAACAAATAAAAATATGGCAGGCACGATGAAAAAGGTATCTTGCATATCTTTTCCAAATTGCCACTTATTTCCTTAACACAGTAACTCTTGCCACGGCATCCTAGTCAGAAAAAAGGACAAGTAACGAGAAAGGAAAAAGAAAAAGGGACAAGAATCCTTTATCGTGAATGACTTTTTCGTGTTTTGTATACTTTAGGCCAAGAGGTAATTCAAATATTTTTACTGAGTTGTCTGTTACAAAGCTTTATTACATTGTTATAAATGAAAATAGAATGTCTATATGTTATTACAAACACACAAAATATCCAATTTTTATTCTTAAGTAATTTAAGTATTTATCATTATATTTATAAATTCTATATTTTGATCAACATTCAACCCATAATACAGAAAAAAATTTCATTCTTGGAGGAAATTAGGAAATTAATTCCATGCTTGAGGTAATTTGACCTCCAAAATTAACAAAACAACGAAACAGTCTTTAAAATTATAAGTTGTGAATCAAGTTAATTCTTCCTCAGTACTTGGTATCATTTAATACCGTAAAACACACATGAATTGCTTTATACATTAAAAAATAATTTATGATCATCATTGTTTCACATTAGTATTAAGCAATTTATATGTTCTAATAAGTAAAATAATATTTTTATTTTGAGCATGAATTGTTTAAAGTTATATGTACGAGTATCTAAGAGATATTTAAAAAGAAAATATTATTACTCAAAATTATTGTAAGGATAAAGATATCTCAATTAACTTAAAATGGTTTAGTAAACTTCTAAAATATTTATAATATTATTAAATTATTATTAAATATTTTTTCACGATGTAATGACATTTCAACACTCAAGTAAG
>Ga0099825_1007376_pt1 | contig 13407 bp, 4 predicted proteins | sample SiratroredBW_FD_76838 | JGI IMG/M metagenome (GOLD analysis project Ga0099825, IMG submission 76838) | Root nodule microbial communities of legume samples collected from California, USA - Siratro red BW | ecosystem: Host-associated > Plants > Roots > Nodule | place: USA: California | collected... | reverse complement strand
ACCACCTCTTGTCTCCAGCTTGAGCCTTGCAGATGTATAGTTTGCCATCTTTGACAGTTGCTGTAATCAGCTGGTGCTTGCCACCTTCATCTCCATCAGCTGTCCTTGTCAAAACAGACAAACGGTAGTACTTTTTCCCATCAATTTCAGATGTTGCACTCTCCAATATGTTTGCAGTCGCTACAGCACCGGAATCAAAACCACCCTGAGAAATTAAAGTTCAAAAGCAGTTAACATATGAAACAATGTTTGGTTATTGATGATCAAACTCTACAAAGTGTAAAAGATTTTATGCTGTTAACTAGTTGAAAATCACATCAGTATAAACTTTGCACTGTTTACTCATGAGAATCTATTATTGGATGACAGTGTATTCTAATTAAATTCTAAATTGTAGTTATTCATTTTATTTATGTACCAAACTTTGAATAGGGTTAGCTGGGATTAAAAGTAAATGTCAAATATATAATTCTTTTGTTTTCATACATTTTTTTCCCAATGAATATTTTCATTTTTATTTGCTAGACTAGTATCTTAAAAGAAATTTTGTTTGCATTTACCAAAAATGTCAAAGGAAAACAGACAATGGTAAGTTTAAAAATGTACATCATAAGGCTAGTCATAAAATATGAATCAATCACCTCAGAGTCAGTTTGGCCAAAGAAGGCTTGTTTCCCTAGCAAATAATCCACCTGCAAAAAGGAAAACCCAAGTCTTGAATTTCAGCCAGCAACTGTTGTCATTATCTTTAAACTTCATAGACGTTATTCACTTAGATTTTGGCAGCTCTGCTCAAGACTATTGTACATACATGCATGCATACACTGGTTATAATATGGATTATGAACCTTAATTGTCAAGTAGAAAACAAGCCAAAAGTTATAAGTTTACCTTTGATAGAAAGTCCTCAGGTGAACCATAGTCAGTGATGGACTTCTTATCAGTTGGAGTGACCATGACAACAACATTGCTTGTTGTGTCAAAATTATCCTCATATCTAAGAACCTGGCCAGGGTACTCAACCTCTTTGCTTGGGTTCCACTTTGAGGGGATTGAGAGTTTGAATCCATCCCCATTGTATGGAAGGAAGTCTGTGTTTGTCTTTGGCTTTCCAAACACATTGGCTGCAATAAAATCAATAGTGATTTCTAATTTTCAGAATACCCAAATATTTTATATAAAAACTATTCTTTGGTCTTTAGAGATAGTTGGTTCATTGACATAATAATATCAGGAATTCTAGGTAATGAAGTTATAAGAAAAACATTCTAACCCTCACTAACCTCTTTCTTTCAATTACAATTTCTGCAATTTGTTTAAGTGGGCTTATGGTTCTAAGCCAAATGGCAATAAGAAAGCAACTCTAAGACTTTTGCAAAATTTCCACTTTGGTCCTCATCACTTTCATCTTTCACCTCTAACAAGCTAGAATTGGCAATGCACAAAATCCAAAAGTAATCTGGACACTTTGTTTACAATAAAATAACTTTTCAATTAAAGGCAAAGTTATTCTAGTTACTTGACTCTAACTATCATGACACAAAGGAAGTCTGATTTCCTTAGGAATCAAAATCCGGTTTCTTTATTAAGAGTGGAAATAAGTTAGACTTTGGACCAAACTTTTGTTAAAAAAACAAAGTCTGAATAAGAGATCTGTTAGGCTTAAAAGGTTTTGATTGGCCAAAAACTTAACCTTTTTAACTAAATAAATTTTTATAAAAGTTTAAGTATAACCTATTTTCTAATCTATTTTGTATCCCTATTCTTCATTGACTATTTAGTTCAATAAATGTCTGCAGCACCCTGCAAAAGTAACTTTTTGACACTCATATCCAGTGAAATTCATACGAGTCCAGTAAAATGTGAGTCTGATTCTCCATTTGGTGGGTAAGATCCGTATACTAACCAGTGTGATTCACACAAATTTGAACCAATATGAAAAACTGTACCAACCAGGGTAATGCACATAAATTTTAATCAATGAGAATGTAACATATATAGCAAAACATTCCATAAAATGTGTTGGTAACAACGTATTTTTCTGATTATGTCTAGAGAATCCAGTGGTGCATTCTCTCAACAAACAAACAAGCAACAATAAAGCCTTGTCAAGTGAGTTGGACTATATGAATCATACAACACCATTCAGGTCCCCTAAAGATACTCTCTCTACAACAAATGAGTAAATTTGATGTCAAAGCTAAACTCAAACTGTCAAATTGCATTCCACAGCAACAATTACCACTGTATCAGCTACATTTGACAATAATTTTCTGCATGAATGAGGTTTAGAAGGTTTATAATCAGTCCAAAGATATGAGGAGTGCTAAGTATTTTTAGATATAATTTGTAAAAACTTATCTAAATTTGTAAAAACTTCCTATATGTCTAAAATTTATTTTTAACTTATAAATAAGATAATTTTAACTCTAAGAAACTCAATTCATTTTCTTTTCTACCCTGTATGAATAATATCCTTGAAACATAATAATAACTTAACAATGAAAGAAGTAGAAAAGGGTAAAATACCAGCTTCTCCATAGGCTGCATCAGCAGGAGACACCTTGGAGCCAAGAGCAGCAGTACCAATGAGCACAGTGAGGGCCAACCTGCGAGAAACAGGGGTGGTGGCATCACCCTCTTGGACAACCTGCTTCTGTGCCTTGCAGACAATGTGGTTTGGTTTGGTGGTCAGCACTTGGCGCTGTGATGAAGCTCTAGCTGGGTTAGTGAGGGCATGATGGTGCAAGAAACATTGGGTTGAGGCCATTCTGCTCAAAACTCAAAATCTTCACAGTTTCTTTGGCCGGTGATTCAGACAGTATGGTAGGCAAAGTGTGTGTGGATAAGAATGGTTTTGATGTGGGGTGGATGATGTGGCAGTGAAAATGTGGCTGTTTGTGGATATTGCGGTTCGAGGAGAATGGTTAGTGGTATCATTAGATTGCATTTCCGATGTGGGATAAGGTAGTGGGGGTTCTGATTGGGTACACCTGGCACCAAGCTAGGTATTGAATTAAACTTACCCATAGTAAAGGAGACCACCATCATGAAAAGAATATATATAAAAAAAATAAGTATAACTTGTAAGAGATATCATTTACACTAACAATTTTTACATAAATTTACCAGGACGGTGTATTGCTTCTTGATTTTATTAGCATAGGTACATTTTAAAAAATAGGTAAATTTTATAAAATTTATAGATATGAATAAATCGTGTTACAAGACTTATAAGAAGTGGTGTTTTTAACTTTGAGGATTAATGGTTTTCCTTAAATGAGGTTATGCTATCAAATAGATTTTTTTTATTTTTTTTTATTTTTTATTTTTTATTTTTTTTATAAACGGTTCTTAGAAATAGGATTTCAATTTTTTTTATAATTCTTTTTAAATTGTATTTTTAAACACGACTTTGATAATTTTTTATTTTTATTTTTTAAATAACTTATTTTACATTTTCTTAGTTATTAACGAATGATTTTTTATTTAATAATTGTTTTTTTTGTTTTTTTTTTTAATTTTTTATTGTTCTTTTTTAGAAATTTAAAATGAAAATTTTGATTTTAATTTTAAGTTGATATTTTTATTTCATTTAAATTTGTGAAATTAAAAATAATTAGATATTATATTAAAAAATAAATAAAAATGTTGAACATCCATAATGAAGAAAAGGAAATTTAATACAGTGATCATTAGTTTTAAACAATGATACTAAGGTAAGGTTAAAAAGTATTTTGAAGATGACATTGTTGGTTATAGTTAGTACACATAGTACAAGCTTAACCAGGTGAGTTCCGAGATCTAAATTCACAAGTTAAGTGCTCATGCTTTTGATGCAATAGAATTGGTATTATTTTTTTGATGCAATATTGGTATTATTTAATTCTTGTAAATTATGTGATACGTATGTTTCTAATAATATGATTAATGCCTTGTTTTGTTTTAGTGAGCCTAGCCAAAATAAAAAAAGCAATCCTGAATCTGAATTTTCTTTACACTTGTTACGTCCGAGTCAAACAATGAATTTGTTTTTATTTCTTTAAAACCCGAGCACATAATAAAAACAATTTGTAACCTAGACCTCAGTTTAAAAAACAATTAGTCATAATAAGCACAATAAGAAGGTTTTAATTTTGGTATGAATAAGAAAGGATTCTAAATTTCATGTGGATAAGTGAAGACTCATAATATGAAAAGCTAATCTCATATAGAGATTAGGATTGATTTTTTTTTCCTGAGAGAGGTATTAAAACTAATTCTTGGAGAAGTGTTAAAATTTAAGAGAGTCGTTAAAACTCGTACCTGGAGAGATGCAGAATACTTGTCGTGGAGTGATGTTGAAAACTCTTAAGTGGTTTGCTTAAGAGGACTAGACATAGTCCTGGTCGTGGGGTGAATCAGTATAAATCTATGACTACTTCTCTCTACTCTACACTTTGTTGCACATTTTTTATTTGCTTATAATTTGCAATTTAAGTTTAAGCTCCATTCAACCTTTCCTTTTGGAGCTAACTACACTATCAATTGGTATCAGAGCTAACTTCAAAGAGTTAGTTCTTAACAAGACTTAAAGGAAAAGATCCTTGGAGAACTCATCAGATTCAAAGGTCAATCAATTAACAACTAACCCTTGTTTAATGGACAAAAGTACGATCACTAGAAGCTGAGGATGTTATCATTTGTGGAATTCAACATTGTAAGTCTCATGAAAGTCATCAACGCAGGTATTTCCTCGTTATTTGTCTCCTCTAAATAGATTACTGATCATTTATCTTGAAGTAAGGAGTAGATGGATTTGTATCGACTAAATGCCAAAGCCAAACATATTTGTTGTATGCTTTATCTAAAGAGAAATTATCAAAAGTTCATGCTATAGTAAGTGCAAAAGAGGTGTGAGAGACGAGTGGTAAGGTGGTAAGAAGAAGTAAACTTACTCTATTAAAGATCTTGTATGAAATGTTTATTGTGGAGGAAACGAGTTCATATAATCCATGATAGCACAATTCCAAACTAATTTGAATAGTCTCAGATCTTTGGGTATAGTCATTAGTCAATATGACATAAATGACAAAATACTTAAGACTCTTCCTAAAAAATGAAGAGCACAGGAAACTGCCTTAGAGCATCTAAGGACCTAGAAGTCATGAAACTTGAGGAACTAGTAGGTATACTAATCATTCATGAAGAAGTTCTGCAAAAAAGATGAAAGAAATTATAAGGGAAAAAATTTAGCCATCAAAACAACCACTTGGTTTTGAAACTAACACATTAGTAAACCATATTTTTAAACAAAACAAAGCATAGTATGGTCTCAAACAAGCTCCTAGAGCTTGGTGTGAGTTATTTTTTGGTTGAAAGCAATTTTAAAATAGGAAATGTAGATACCACCTTGTTTAATAGAGACCATCTAAATGGTTTTATCCTAAATCTTTATGTAGATGATATAATATTTGGTGTCATTAATGATCTCTTGTGCAAAGAATTTTCAGTCCTTGTGTAGAAAGAATTTGAAATAAGTATGATGGGAGAACTAAAATTCTTCCTAGGTCTCCTTAACAGACAAACGGTCTAATCGTTGTATATCAAATTAAGTATGTCAAGGAACTTCTAAAGAAATTTAGGCTAGACGAAGCTAAAATCGTGTGTACCTCAATGCATCCCATAACATCTCATAGTCTGAAGAAAGAGTCTAAACCAGTAGATATTATTGAATATAGGCAAATGATTAGATCACTATTATATCTAACATCGTGTAAGCACTACAAGAAAATACACAATTAGCTACCAAAAGATGTGTAGGTTATGTGACCCACAGAAGAAGCGTGTGCCAAACCCACTCTACCACGCAGAAATCCACGCACATGAGAAAAAGAAATTTCAAATAGAAAATAAATTCAGTTTGCGTGTGCTAAACCCACGCAACCTGTAAAAAAAATATAAAAAAAATAAAAGAAAAGAGAGTGACGGCAAAATATGCGTGGACTGGACCTGCAAATAATGAAAAAAAATAAAAAATGAAGTATGTGTGGGATAAACCCATGCAGAAAGCAAAAAAAATAAAAGAAATAAAATAAAAAAAATATGCGTGGACTAGACCTACCAACAATGAAAAAAAATTAAAATAGAAAATCAATGCATTATGCGTGGGCTAGACCCATGCATAATGCAAGAAAACATAATTATAAAAATTTAATTGGAAGTAGCGTGGGCTAGACCCATAAAAAATGTAAAAGAAAATTTAAAAAAATAAAATAAAACCAAGCAGGGGCCAGACCCACACACCAAAATATTATTTACAATTAATTAATTGTAAGCAGCATGGTCTAATAGTTAAGTATTTTGAATTAATAATATAATAATAATCATAACATGACAGAAAAATTCTTCTGCTTTGATAGTTAAGGATTCTGTCCAGGTGCTGAGAGGTTATGGGTTCGAATCTCTCCTGTTACACTTTCTCCAAAACTTGAATAAAAGGTTAATGGTGGGTAATAAAAATATAAATAAAAGTAATATAAATAGAGATAATAATAATAAGATTTTTTAAAATCTTTTTTATTATGAGCGTGGGCCTAACCCTCGCAAGCTTCTTTCATTTTTGCGTGTTCAGTTCGTAAGTTGCTTCCAAGGTTTTAGCGTGCACTGCCTGGCCCACGCTTTACCGACTCAATAGCATGGGCTTTTGTATCTTTGCCTGGGTTTTTGGCCCACGCTAAAACTAGTATTTTTTGTAGTGAGGCCAAATATTATGTTCAATGTCTATTTGTTTGCTCGTTTCCAATGAGACCCAAGAAAGGTACACCTTACTGTAGAAAAAAGAATTTTTAGATATCTTAAAAGTACTACTAATCTAGGTCTTTACTACAAAGCAAGAGAATTTTTTTGCTTGCATAGTTACTATGACGCGGACTATACTAGAGACAAAGTAGCAAGGAAGAGCACAAGTGGAGGTTGTCATTTTGTAGAAGGTAACCTAATCTCATAGACTAGCTAGAAACAAGGAACGATTGCCTTATCCATAGCAAAAGCTAAATATTTCAGTTGTACATAGTTGCTCATAACTGCTTTGGATTAAGAATCAACTTGAGGATTACAACGTTCATGAAACAAAATAGTGGTGCAATTAGTTTGTCTAAAAAACTTATTTTTCGTCCTAGAGCAAAACATATTGAAAGTAAATATCATTTCATACGAGACTATGTTCAAAAGGGAATAATTGTTTTATATTTTATTCCTATAGAGGATCAACTCGCAAATATTTTTACAAAACCTCTTGTAAAAGAGCGATTTTCGAAATGAGAGACCTTTTGGTTAAGAGTCTTGTTGAAGAAATCTTTACGTTCATAACATTTTTTTCATTAAAGGATATAAGATAGATATTCAAACTCACTAATCTTTGTAAACCCATTAGTTTTTAAAAAATCGCAAGTCACAATTGTGACATTGAGTTGAATTCTCTAGATATTTGATTGATAGATTGATTTCATAGTATATATTTTTACATGAATATTTGATTGGTTGATAATTTCATAGCATATTTTTTACATGAATACCTGAATATTTGATAAAATTTGTGATTGAAAACATGCATTTTCAAATAAATTTGAGTTGAAACTTTTTCTCTTTCCCTATTACTATTTTAAAATCCCACATTTATTTAATCCAATCAACCCTAGCAGGAAAGCGCTCAACCTAAATTCTAAGGTATTTGTAAACCTTGCACTATCATATACTCCTTGAGAGAAACCTTTAAAAATTTAGAGTAGATGGATTCTACAATTCTGATTCCTTCATCTACTTTTTATTCTTCCCCTTCTAACCATAAATAACTTTCCCCATTTTCTTAATGGGAGATAAGAGCCCACTCAATGAATTATGATATTCCGCTTGTATAGGTAGAAGATGAAAATTTGAAAACGCCACTTAGGTTTTTCTTTTACGATGTGGAGGACAATGTGGTTGCGTCCATAGTAATGTGCACCATTTGATACACGGTTAGGTATTTTGATCTAAGACCCTTGGGGGTCGTGCATTAAAGAACTTATTTTTTCATAATTAATGTTATTAAATGCATGCAAGAGAAAAAAAAAATCTTTCCACATACTCATTTAAACAAATTGGTTTTATTAAGACAAAATTTATGGTCTTAACTTGAGTTGTCCTTGTTATTTTTGATCTTTTTCCCTAGACATTATTAGATGCTCAATCCTTTGGAGGTTGACTTTGATACCAATAATGAAAAATAGAGAAATTATAAAAAAGGAGGATTTAATTGTAATTTAATTAAACTTAAAAAATTTACAAATATAATTTGTTTAATGGTGTTAAGATGATGAATTGGTTTGAAAAAGATGGACTTAAACATAAATATTTCTCAACAAGTTTCATTTGATGAAATACAAAAGCTATATCCTCAAAATTTTACATCAAATTAGTCAATGGACATATTTGAAAATTTATTTTATCCTCGACTCTTTCAATTTGAGTGTTCACATTAGACATGTGTTTCATTGCTCAACTGAATCACTTAATTAACATATTTTCGTGTCTGCCTTACAAAGTGATCAGATTATAGTTCTTGCATATGATCCACCAATACAAATGCAAATCAAATACTTCTTTTTAAATACTTTGATAAAATATTAGGGTATGTATTCACACATTAAATCTCCTTCTTGATTTAGTACAAACAATGATAACATGTAATATAATAAAGATAAGGAAGAGAGAAAAACACACAATAATTTATATCGATTCATTTGTCACAACAAACTACATCCAGTTTTTGACCAACAAGTCAAGTTCAACTAAGCAAACTAATATTGATAAGTACACTAAAGTATTATTTGGACCCGTATATGGATTAACCCATTGAGTAATCTTCACCAAACCATTTTTGGCTTAATAATTATTCTTTCTCAAAATACTTCTAGCTTAATAAGTATTTATTTTCAAAGGGATGATCTTAATGTTAGAAGATAAGATGATAGTGTAACTTCTAGCAAAAATTACAAAACCAGTGGTTTAGATAAAAATTTTATCTAAATCTCCTAATAAGCCTCAAATATTCTTACAGAAGCAAAAAGTATCATCTTTCTATATGTGAAAAAGGAAATATCTCCTATTCTGAGTTTTATGAATCACTGAATTTCAACTTATTGTTGAATATTGAAGAGAGTTTCATTTAAAAAAAAAACGCGCTACGTACTCAAATTAGTAAAACCTTTTGATAAATATAAGAAATAATTAAGTATTAAGTATATGTATTTATAAGTTTTTAAACTTCCAACAATAAATATAAGTAGTTAGAAATAAAAATATATTTGATTGTGAATAAATATTTGAATATTAATTTTGTTTATTAATTGAGTATTTGATCATTGGAGTGAATAAATAACTCACAATAATATTGAATTAAAATGTACTAGTATGCATAATCCAAGTTTGTTGGACGTAGGTAGATCCATAAGCAATGGATTTTGTTTTACTTTTACTAGGCTGTAGTAGGACGTCATATCAAAGAAGGGGTCTCTTGTCCGCTAACATTAAGCAACCAAACTCCCACTAGAAAGGTGCCAAAACTTCCTAGTTACACAAAATTTATTTCATTAATTCCAAATAAAAGGTTCAATGCTTTCTGGAATGAGAAAAACACTTGGGTCCACACAACCAACATGATAAAGTTTTAAGGTGAAACTTAAACTACACAAAAGAATATATGCATCTTGGTCTCACTTAAGAAATTGGAGCCACAACCTGATTGAAAAGTCATGAGAGAAATGAAGAAGCACACACAAACACGCCTTTAACCTTTCTTTCTGGGCAAGGTCACATTTGATCAAAATCATGTGTGGCAGAATTTTTGATTTGGGCCTCTACTTTCACCTTTATGGAGAGATTTTGGTATATCCAAGTCATCATGGGTGTGCATGCGACAAGGGCACTCAAGCGTGTGTGAAAATTCATGGCTCCACACTTTGCATGAGCTATGCAACAAGAAGCCATGAGCCTTCCTCAAGCTTATGCCTTGCCCTCTCACACTCCACTAGGTTAAACTTTCTGGACCATTATACCCTCTTTGCAAGCATAAAAGCCTGCTAATTCTAACACCAAAAGTTCCTAAGTGCTAGTAGTGAATGGTGTATAATATACCATAAAAAAGAATATTAGACCCTCACCCATTTTTCAGTAGAATCTTCGTCTAAGACTTGGTTAATAATAATACTAGAACCTAACTCTTTTGTATTACATAAAATGTACTTGTGCTAAAAAAATGTATGATGAAAAAATATTACTAATATCATAAATGTCACCATACTCAATTTTTCTAAAGTTCTTTTATAAGGATATTAATTATTCAAATTAAAATGAACTCAAATTTCTAAAATTGGATGAAAAATTGTGATTAAGAGATTTTTTTTTATCAGAAAAAGAATTTAATTAAGTGAAATCATAAACAAGAGTGCTTCAACAATGTGATTGTGATTAGGAGATGAGATATCACTAAGTAATTTTCAACGTAAATTGAGTATTATAGGATATCTCACATTAATATCATGGTAACTGAAGTAGTGTAACACGAGAGAGAGAGAGAGAGAGAGAGAATACAATTTAATTTATAAGATTTTGTTTTTTAAGTGAATACTTAGATATGCGAATCCTTGTGTAAAGATATGATCCTATTGGAGAGAAAATGCACATTGGACACTAGTTATAAGATAAATTAAAAATAAATTTCTTCTCTTTAATTATTTTAGTATCAAAATCTATTTTCTATAATCTATCCGTAATTATCCGATAATGTGAAAATTCCAATTATTAATAAGAAATTACGGTGTAGATATACCTTTTAAGTTAATAGAAAAGTGTACTAATCTATTTTAATATTATTTTTTTATTTATATATTATTTTTTCAATAATTATTACATAGAATAATTAGTGATTAATTATGTTAACAAAGATATGAGAGTAAAGATTACTTTTATTCCTTTTATGAAAGACAGTTATTCTAAATACATGGAATAATCAAATAGTAACAAAATAATTACACAATCTCTAATAATCCTCATATATAATAATTATATTTATCATTCCTTAATATATTCTAATATAATCGTTAATTATTTTCACATAATAATTATTTATTATTAATAATAAATACAAAAACAAATTAGGAATAAAAATTGATATTTCATTTATAACAAATTGATAGTGCTTTAAAATTTTTTGTATCCCTTTATTAAAAGTTAAAACTAGTAATTTTGGAGATTGAAGGAGTATCGATTATAATTTATAATTGAAAGATGAAAGAATTTTTTTAATATTCTTAGGGCATAAAAACTAATCGAATATATATTTTTATTTAATAAAAAAATAGGCTAATTTTCGGGTATAAATGAGTGGGAGACCCATGCCTTCATAGAGTCAACATAAGCAGTTAGAAAACCAGTTTGTTAATAGTTCCCTCTGCTTCTGATAACCACTGCAATATGCTGCTTTTCATTTCTTGCATAAAATCTGGTCTGCCTTTGTTTGTCAATGGCAATGACTGGCCAGAAACTATATTTTCTCTTAATCATCGTGAAGGTGATGATGATGACGATGATGATGATGGAGTTGATGTAGCACCAGCAGCATAGTGAACAATATGTTGCAGAAGATGAAGAAACCTTGAGCCTGTAATAATACATCAATATTCTCATACATGATGCACTTTTTATGGCTCATAAGCATGAGTATTTATCTATATTTATGTAATAATTGGTGAGTAAGCTTCTATAGACTTGCTTAGCTTTATATAGTTATTGATGTTTACATATAATATTTGATATTGTTTAGTACTTTTGGTCACGTCTTATCCATCAGTTGTAACTGATATACTTGTATTTTTAGTATATGAATATTGTTTATGAAGTTTTACTTGCAAGACTTCTTCTATCTCTCTTCTTAACAGATGTTTTGCATGTGTTGGAAGTGGTTTAAAGCCATGGCTTCACCAATATATACTTCATAAATGGTTTCCTTTATCATCTTTTCATTTTCAAGTTTCTTCCATTGTTGGCAAAATCTGATTCAGGGACTACTTATAGTGTAGGCAACTTTCATGTGTAATTTTATGGTTTTCTCCTGAGAGTTGAATTTCACTTGCTCAACAATGGAATAAGGGTTTGCTGGACTGCTTCAAAGAGCCCAAAATACACTAAAAAATGAGACTAAAGTTAGATAAAACCTAAACAAAACCATAAGAAGCCAAGTCTGTAAGACTGAGAATGTTTAAAAACCGACTAATTTTTGTTAAACGTGAATCTAGTATTTTTTTTTTTCTTGATCATGAATAGTTTCTTGAAAAGTGAAAAGTGAGTTTTCAAAAATGTGAGATCAAACACAAGCCTAATTTGACCGTACAAAGTAGAGACTTGAAACAGGTTTAATCTGCTAACCTAACTTGAAGGTTTTTTACAGTATGATGAACTAGCATCTTTTTCCTTTTATGCATTGAAGAACTAGCATCTAATACCGTGTTCACATGTGACATAATACTGTGTTTGATATTTGCATAATCAGAATCTAACATATGAAATACTGTGGTTGTTTGTGTTCTGGTGTTAATATGTGTAAATTCAATCTATAATGAATTAATAGCGCAAGAAATGTGTTAGGTGAAGACATAATGTAATAAAAAGTACTTTTTTCTCCATTAATGAGACTATCAAATTTTATTTTTTTCAAATGCATAAATATTTTTACCTTCCCTTTGCAATTTTCTCATAAGCTTCTTATGTTTTCTAATGGATTGGTGCATAGCTTGCCTCAAATCTGAAGTGGAAGGAAGGTATGAGGTATATATATATATCAAAGCAAATAATATTTTCCACATTAATTAGACCTAAAACACTTTGAGAGATAGCATATGTATTATATGCCCTATTGAATTTTGGAAAGTGGAAATCTTTATTTTATAGGTCATGGTTGCCCACTCATATCGTTCATCAATTAGTTGCTAATCGTATATATTTCATCTCCTTCTGAAACAATATTTACATAACCATATTTATATTTATATATACTCAGCAAGGGCAAAAATTCTTCACCATTATTCAATCAATAGCTAAAATAGTACTACTTAATGAGTTAATATATTATAAACAAACTTACTTTATTTTTATTTCTTATTCATCTATCAATTTTTGTAATATTTTTTTTTTTTATGTTACTCTTTCTTCCTTTTAACTCAATTCACCACAAAATAATAAGTACGTTATAATTTTCCATGTTGAGTGGTACAAACAAAGGCAAGTAAGAATATATATATATATATATATATATATATATATATATATATATATATATATATATATATATATATATATATATATATATATATAATATATATATTTATTTTT
>Ga0099825_1007375_pt1 | contig 13408 bp, 8 predicted proteins | sample SiratroredBW_FD_76838 | JGI IMG/M metagenome (GOLD analysis project Ga0099825, IMG submission 76838) | Root nodule microbial communities of legume samples collected from California, USA - Siratro red BW | ecosystem: Host-associated > Plants > Roots > Nodule | place: USA: California | collected... | reverse complement strand
TTTTTTTTTTTTTTTTTTTGCAGAAGGCAGTGAAGAAGGGTTCGTATCCTCTGCGGCCTGGCGTGCAAGGGTTTTTCATCACTTGTGACGGCGGAAGGGAACACCAAGCCTCTCGGGAAGCTCTCAACATTCTCGATTCCGTATGATATTTATCTTTATATTTTCGTCTTTCCTTTTCCTTTCTCCTCGTCTTCAGCGTTCTAATTTTGCAATTCAAAATGTTCAAATACCTTCAGAATTTAAACACGATATTTAGGGCTGAATTTTATGAACTTGAGTTTTCACCGTCAATCTTAAGGAGATTCAAATACTGACTAACTTTTAGTTTTGGTATTTGTTCGAATGCAAATTTCCGTTAGTGCAAGGGTTTTATTTCTGTTGTTAGTTTAGGGTTTATCGTTTGAAGAACCTAGACAATGTAGGGTTGTTCTTATCGGTTTGGCCCTGGCTGCTTAATCTCTCTGAATGTATGTTTATTCCGAGCACAACATTCAAACACGTGACCTTACTGACGGGGATATTTTAGGTTTGAATTATATTTTGTTTTTAAGTGTTTTCTTTGTGAAACTGTATCGTGCTTTCGTTTGTTTGTCATGCAGTTTTATGACGAGTTAGATGGTGGGGAACATTCGAGTGTAAAGGAATTACCCAACAAACCTTTAAATAAAAAAATCACGTTTGCAGATTCTGACTCTTCCAGTAGTGAGGATGATGATGATGATGCTGAGGAGGAGGAGGTGCAGGAGGGGGATGAGGAAAAGGCGGACAAAAAGCCCAAATTGGATACTTCTAACGATGACAATGCTGGTCTTGATGGTGGAACTGGCGGAGAATCAGATCCTTGTAAAGTTGATGAACCACCCACTCAGGCATTAGATAAACACAGTGAGGGTAAAGGAGACATTGATAATCATAACACTACAGAGGTGACAGCTGATGAACTACCAGCTGTGAAACAGTGCAGCAAACCAATCGTGGAAGAGAAGTCTATTGATAAGTTAATTGAAGAAGAATTCAAAGAATTGGGAGACAAGAATAAGGTGATTTGATAAGACTGACTTCAAGAGTAAATTACTGCTTATGACTTTTTTTTGTTGAGTAGTATCAGGATCAGCTTTTATATCTATCATTCTCGGTAGAGTTTATTTTTTGGTTGAAGGGAAGAGTAAATTAAAACTGCAGAAAGACACTAACTCAATTCTTCAGTTCATGTTCTGTTGGAGTATGATTTGAGGGTACTGTGGCAGACATCTGACCTTAGGATTTGTTACAACTTTCAATTTTTAATTTGTGTGTTTTGCTAAGGTGTTTTTTTTTTTTCCAACAGAGACGTTTTGTCAAGCTTGATTCTGGTTGTAATGGTGTGGTATTTGTTCAAATGAGGAAGAAAGATGGAGACCGAAGCCCCAAGGATATAGTTCATCGGATAGTGACATCAGCAGCATCAACAAAGAAACATATGTCTAGGTATATTTGTAGTCTCTCTTTATGTATTTGAGTGTATATATATAACATAAGCACAGAAAAATACCAATGCAGTGTTGACTGCTTTTAGGTTTATTTTGAGAATTTTGCCAATTGAAGTCTCATGTTACGCTTCAAAGGAGGAAATTTCAAAAGCAATGAAGCCTCTTGTGGAACAGTACTTCCCTGTGGAAACTCAAAATCCACAAAAGGTAATACTGTGCCTTAGTGTTTAAGCTTGTATTACATTTTATTTTGAACACGCATTCCAAACTACACCAAGTGTTGTCATTGTTAATATTTTGAAATTAATATAGTTGAGTCCGTACTAGGTATGTTATAGTACATTTTACAATTCCTCTTTTATCTAATGCTCCTACTTCTACACTCAGTTATGTTTATTTGCAAGCTTTCAAAGCTAGCTTTACTGCCTTCAAAATTATTGAAACTCTATATATAAACCCATGCCTTCATGAATCGCACCATAAAATGACTGATTATCTGGCTTTTAAGAACTTAAATTTTCTTAAACACCATAAAGACAACTTTTTTTTTTTGTTGAAGGGGGCAGGGGCAAAGGTTGTTTCGTTTTGATATCTGGGGAATGAAATGAATGGGGTTACATTTGGGTGCCTAGGGATCTTAATTTGAAGTTAGATGTTGGGCTATCACATTGTATTTTTTCATGTTTGTTGTGGTTTTTAGAATTGGAATCTGAGTCCTTTTGATTTGAAAACAACAAAATAAAATCCTTCATAATTCTGAACCCAGACCCACGAAACAAATTTTAAAAAGATAAACTCTGGACATGGCTGTTTAAGTTCAATGTTGTTACCACTGTTTTCATCTAACACCGTGATATCACCTGTTCTCATTGTTGCATCCATCAGCACTGCCTTATATTGTCTCTTTTAGTGTTGGCATTTTGCAAAAGCTACATTAATTATGCTGCTATTTCTATAATAAAACCATGTTATTTGTATCTATTAAAAGTTCAATTACGGCAACAATGATACTTTTTTTACAGAAGCAATGGGAGAGATATTATTATTAAAAATCACAGTGGTGACTGTGTTTAGAATAGGATCCAGTCCAATTTTATGATTCCGAATGACTTGTCAGAATTGGATTTGAAATTGTTGTTTTAAACTTAATTCCAATTCTTATGTCTGTATAGTATTTTAACAGTGGGATGCTTTCAAGCACTCTGGAAAACTAATTTCATTAGTGTAGACTTACTCATTTATGTACTATCTTATATATGGATGTGTCTACAAGACGCAAATGTTAACTAAGTTTTTGCTCAATTCTCTCCATGTTTGGGTTCTTTTGTCTGCTGTACTGTCAGTACTTGACATGCCTTTTTGTATGTAGTTTGCTGTACTGTACGAGGCCCGGGCGAATACGGGTGTGGACAGGATGGAAATCATTGATGCTGTGGCGAAGTCAGTTCCTGGACCCCATAAAGTTGATCTAAAAAATCCTGATAAAACTATAGTAGTTGAAATTGCTAAGGTAAGAAAGCTATTTTCTGTCTGGAGTTTAAGTGAAATTGCATGTCGTCATGCCTGCTTATCTTGTGTGTTCGTCATGTCATTTTTTTTCTCCCTTAGCTTCAGCAATCTTGTGAAGTGCTTGTCATGATGCGGCACATTATTGTCCTACATTTTTTTTTTCAATTTGGCTGCTACTTCATTGAAAAGCTGTTTAAAATTTCGGTATTTGGAAAATAAAACTAATTTGATAAAAATTTCTACCTGTACTTTCACTAGTGCTGTAAACCCCCAATTTCTGGCTTCCCTTGCCGCAGTTTTTCTGATTTTGCCTTGTTTCGTGTCACGTAAAAGCACTTGCATAGTTTGGACATAATACACCTCAAAATGTTACAAATGCATTTCTTCTTTGAATACTGAATTATGTTTTGATATGCCATTTTTGGAATCGACTCGTACCCTGCAGTGCTGTAGGTCTGGCTCATAGTAAGTACTTTTTATGTTTTTGTCAGTTTGGCATAGAACTAAGACATCGTCTTCTTTCACTTGGCAGACTGTGTGCTTGATCGGAGTCATTGAGAAGTACAAGGAACTTTCCAAGTACAATCTGAGGCAGTTAACATCATAAAGACCCAGTCTTCTAGCACCTTTTAGACTTGCCCTTTTAGCTTTATAATAGCTTATCATATTTATTAGACTTGCCCCTTTTAGCTTCCGCTTTCTTGTTTACTCTTGTCATTTTGCCGAGTGTATGAATCTTTTATGCAGCAGTGGAGCAGTGGAGTAATATAGATGTAGATTTGTGCGGATAAAATTTGAAATTGATATAAAACAAATACTTTTAATAAATATTCATAGGTAACGGAAACTCCGTATTGATGAGTTAATGCGGAACCATTCGTTACTCGGTTATAATGCTTGTTTTAATATATTTTTAAAATCAAGAGATAACTTATTTAGAATGTAATTTTATAGATTTTGGGTTTTTATTTAGAATTTTGGAATTATAATTTATTTTATGGAGATTAATTTTGTTTAAACTTATATTGTGGTGTAATTCATTTGAATTTGATTTTTTATTATTTAAAATAAAAAAAAAAATTCTATGAATATCTGAGTCTAAAATAATCTGTTGATAGATATTAGGTAGATCAGCTATTACGTGGCTAATAAATATTTTAGAATTCATCTATTTAGAGTTCTCTTCATGCACGGTAAACATATTGTTTACAATTGAAAAAAAGAAAATACTTATATAAGAAAATTACTTACCCCTATATGGAGTTTTTTCAAAATTTAATCAGAAATTCTGAATAAGAATGACCTGTGAAAAGTAAAAATTGACAGCTATGATATAAAGCAGTTACAAGTATATATAAAAAAAACTTGACTCATTTCCCCCATAAAAGAGAATTTGTAATTTAAGATTTTCAATGAATTTTTATACTTTTTAAATGAACCAGTACTATGCCTAGTTAATACAGCTAGATTATTTGACTCTAAATCCTAATGATATCAATAACCACTGTGTAAATGAAATAGCCTAGAGAAATCTTATTCAAAAATTAAAAAGAAACTATTAGATTGAATTTAGAACTTTCAGACGTTTCAGACGTGAGATGTGTATGACCACGAGAAATTTACACTCGTAACACTTCTAATTTGGAAATAACTTGGGTAGGGCTGATCATGAAACAAAACAATGGAACTAGCATGATTTACATTAACATTTATGACAAAAGGGGGAAGGAAGCGAGTTTGGGTGCTTAATTCTTACAAGGTTTCACGAACTTTTCAAAGCTGTTAAAGCTTCCTTTGTTGCCGATGAGATAACAGCGTCTGAAGCATTTGGCAGATAATAATACTTCCCTGCAGTATGAAGTTATTTTATGAATATTATGTTTTCTTCCTGTTGCAGATTATACATGGATTCAGTAAAATTGTAGTACACAAACCTTGGGCAACTCTAGCAATCTCCTTGGCGAAACCCGTTGAGACAAACTTATTCTCGGTGTCGATGACAAGCAGAGACATTCCTGCCTTGTATATCTTCCCAGCCACTTCAAGAATTTCATCCTTTATTAAAATAAAGTTAACAGTTAGTTCAGACTTGGAAAAATCGGAGGAACTGAACATGTGATATATATATAAGTCCTGCTTATTCATACATACAGGTTTCAGAAGATAACGGGAGTAAATGCTAACTGAAATAACAAATAATGTTTTGCCTTAAAATAAAGGACATAAGGAAATCTCACATGTTACATCGCTAAGCCTCCCCATGTTCATTGCAAAAATGGTGAAAATATATGATGAAAGTTCAGAGAACGATGTAAACTAACTATAATTTTATTAGAAAGAGCATTGCTTGAACTTAATATAGTGGGCTTCTTCACTGCAATGGATAACATGTTCTAAATTTTAGCTGTCAGAAAATGGCTTCCATGTGCCATTGGAATTGGTCATAATGGTACCCACATGCCTGATCCTTACCTCTCCCCTGCTAACCCTTTCCTTGAGCACAAATGCTTAAACCCTCAAGGATCCAACTCCTCACCAACCCCACCATTGCCGAATCCAGAAAATTTTCAGTGGGACCAAACAATAATTTATAAAATATCACAAGGTTTTACAAAGTGCATATTTCATGAAAAAAAAATATAAAATATTTTAGTTTGAATATCATATTGTTATGTTTGAGCTTTACCATTGTAATATGAGGGCAAAATATAAATTTTAATGGGGACGTATTTCTTTTTCATGTAAAAAAATCTTGAGGGGACAATACAGAGCATAATGTGCATCCGCCCAGGCCCACAACAAACAAAAATGACAAAACAGAATATGACAGTTAAGGTTCGTGTCATTTGAAAGTAACGAGGAGTCCAATTACAAAGCTTAACCACACCTTCAATTCTTTGGCTGAAGGTTTTGAGGCATCAGCTGCAGCTTCAGGGTCAGTAGACCTTTTCAACGATATATTGGCTCTGCCATCAGTGATTGCAACAATCATTACACGTCCAACGTCACCACTTTTCTCCGCATTTAATCCAACCCTAACAGCCTAAATGTTTTCATAAATAAGAATTAATAAACTTCAAAGAAAGCTTAAGTCCTTATGACACAAGAAAGATGAAACTAGCATCAGCAGGAATTTTTTATGAAATTATATAAAGAATTCTCAATCGGAAAATACTAAACCACCAATGATCAAAACTGACATTATATATTTCTCTTCTGTTTCGAGTCTATGGGCATTGTCATTTTCATATAAATGGAAACCCCCTTTTGCTTAAAAATGTCAACAGTTGGAAATCATTTAAAACATTGCGAACAGTTTTCGAAGTTCATGGTTATATAATTTTGACAGTGGTAAAACCTCTGTTCGTTCAAAACTTTGAATATAATAAAATTGACATGAAAAAAATCTGCATACCGTTGTTAGACCATGAGCAAGCGGGGACCCTCCACCACATGGAAGCCTCTCAAGACGTTTCCTTGCCATTGCAATTGATCTAGAAGGTGGCAGGAGAACTTCAGCTGCATCTCCACGGAATGGAATTATAGACACCTATTTAACAAGAGCAATAATTATTTGAAAAAAGATTATTTAGAAGGCATCAAAAAAATGAGTCGTGCTTTCTGTTTATTCCATCATATCATCAACTGAAACTTTTGTATGTTAAGATTTAGCTGCATGAGATAAATGACCTCAGAAAATCAAATTTATTGTTCTATTCTCACAATGATATATGTAACTACAGCCATGCACAGGTTAACACTGAACAAGTACCACCGCATACACTAGTTCTTTCATTAGGTGAGTATGCCTTTTCTTTCAAACTACTAGTTCTGTCTTCAGTATAAGAATTCATTGGTTAAAACTACAGGGTCAGTTGGTATATGTACTTTAAAAAAATAATATTGATTCCTTTTCAATTAAAAATAAATTCATAGATGTTAAAAATTTTCATGACCTAAGCACCTGATCCCTGCTTGTATAACTCTCAGCCAAAAGCTTCAGTGCTGCACCCTTGGCATTCTGCATCCTGTTCAATGCCATGCTTCCACTTGCATCAACCACAAATATCACCTGCGGCAATTATTAAGATTCTTTAAAAGAATAGGCATAAAAGCTTACCACAAACAAGTTTAGTATTTCTTTAATAACTGCTTTTATAACAAACATCACAGCAGGCTACCTTTGTGATTTAAATTATATTCCATACTAGCCTACTCAGACAAAAGCTTTTGATATGAAATCAATTCCTCCGGCTGAATAAAGATGCAAAAATATTGACATTTAAATCCTATAAGAAAAAATCAGAATGCTTTAATTACTAATAATCATATTGACAGTAAGAACTTTAATTAGCATGATTTTAGTCCCTGATGAAGGACTAAAACCACACTATTTTAGTAAATGTAGGGACTAGAAATGTATTAAATTTTTATAGGACTAAAACCAACATTTTTAAGAAACAAAAAACATTTTTATCCTTCTTTATATCTAGATTTCAAATTAATTATTGTGAATAGAACTCCTGAATGAGAAGACATGTACCAACGCTCCTGCTTTCCGTGCCATTCTCTTTGCTCTCATGTCAGTTTTCTCCACAAATACTTTTCTACCGTTTCCAGAGTCTTTTTCCCTTCGCAATTTTTGATAAGGTGCAGCAGCTCTAAGGGTTGCATCAACAGCTAACCTCTTTACAGGGCCCTGAAAACAGTAACAACATTTGTTAGGGGGAAAAGCATATACAATATTGATTACTAGTTAATGAGCATCACAATAGTTAAATTTGAATGCAATGATAAAAATGCAAGTGCATACACAGATCAAAACATTCATGTATATAATTGAACAGCGTTTATCAAAATTCCATAGAAAAACTTTCAACATCATATTTCAAGCTATCTATTTCAATTCTAGGACAAACAAATGGTGTTGGAAGTACGAACCTTTGGAAGCATTGGCTTGATGTATCGACCTCTATCCTCTGAAAATATAACATTTTTTGCCCTGCCAGCCCTCCCTTTGCGCCTCTGTGCTTGTTGGGCAAAGAAAAGTAGTTTTTCATCTACCAAGCCCCCTTCAGCATCAAAGATAAACTCATCAGGTAATTGTTCTTGCTGCTGTTCATTCTCTTCATCCTTGTCATCCTGAATTTTACACGTACACGAAGGTGGATGTTAGAACTTAATAGCATCAAGAACATTACTTTTGGATTTAGGTTGAGCCAAACTGAACCCATTAGCTAGCTCATAAGGTGAGAATTGCCGATTCACTAATAAGCTTTACCCAGCTTGGTATATAGTTGATGTAAGATCTCAACGCACTCCGCTCACACTAAGAATGGACATTAGGATCAGAGACTGAGTGAGACTTAATTGTTTTTACATTGCACTAATAAAGTTGTGGGACTAAGATTGATAAAGGAAAGCCGTACTAAGTACATTTTCTGACGGTTGAGGGTAACCCAATATCAAATCTATGATAGGTTATGACACCATCTTGATTCAGGTTGAGCTTAATTTAACCTCAAAAGTTCACTCATGAAAGGGAGATTGCCCAAGCCTTTATATAGGCTCTACCTTGGCCACATCTTTAATCAATATGGGATCCATAATTTCGTTCATGAAATCTTATGCAAATAAGTCCATACACAAACATTCATTTTAAAGGAAGGAAAGGAAATCACAAGGTCACAATTGACTAGGATAATATTCTCCAGTAAATGGACCAAAATGTATTACTTTCAAAAAGAGATTGTCTTAAAAACATTATTTAATATGAACAATGGTTTAACTCAACCTCTTGGTCTTCCTCTTCATTCTGTTCTTCGCTTGATTCTTGATTTTGCGGAGGAGGCGGAGGAGGAGGCTGCTGATTTTGTTGATCTGGTGGGCTCTCAGTAACTATTGACCGGGGTAGAATGACCAATTCTACCTGTATCAGACAATGTATGATAAACAATTTATTGGATAGATTCCTTCTTATTTTCAAAAAGTAAAATAACAGTTCTTACGGATTATTTTACAAGATGTACCTAAGCACAATTCGTTACTAGTATAAATACATATATAAAGAAAGCATGAAGATGATCTAGTTAGGATATAATGATCAGTTTTCATAAAACTTCTCTCTCACACACACAGCATTAAAGCTAAGTTCTAAAGCTAAGACAAAACACTAACCTTCAGCATCATCCTTCCAAAATAATGAAAAAAACTACAGAAATTATGTCAGAGAATATTGATTTACTTTCCTTAGTCCTTTTCATGGGGAATTGCAGACCATATTGTTAGATCATTTTTTGAAATCGCACAATCTGGGGAAAAACCAATCTGTTTTCAGTCAACTTCATTGTCTAGTTTCACTTTTTGTACCATTACACACTTAATACTCAAATCCCACTTTCCCTTGCTTTTGATAAAAAAAAAAGAGGAATTATCACAACTACCAAGAAGGATGCTACCTGGTTTCAAAGACCTATTAGAAATATCAGCCAAAGATGTTGTGATTCATGTAGTTGATAATTTAGAGTAGCATTAAGTTCTTCCAAAACTTCTCAGTCATGGTTTCAATTCATAGAAGCAAAAAATTAAGCTTGACGACAGAAAGCCCAAGGTAATAAAATAAACATGAACAAATCCTTAGTCAGAATCAGAAAATATAAACAAATCTTCAGTAATGCTAACACTCCTGTGCCAAAGCATCAGCATGTACTTTTGGTGTGTAATATAAACAGTAATCTTAGCGGAGTCAAACTATGCTCCTTTTGGAAGTCTAAATCAAGGAAATTCTTTTGTAAACTTTTCTTATCATAGGGGCATGAATGTCCTCAACAATTAGCAGGAAATATCTAGCCATAAATCATATTTAATTGAAACATTAATAAATTAGTGAAATTTAATTTGTGTTCTGTCGATGTAAGAAAAAGTTATGTCAAGCAATAAGAAACCATGGTAATTATGACTTTGAAAGTAGTTATGTTAAAGTCCAAAACTCTATTCATGACAATTTGTGATTGGATGACAATCTCATTAACACTGTCAGTGCATGGACATTTTTTCTTAATAAATACGTGGCTGATTTTTACATTTTAAGTGCAACATGAGGCTAAATATTGACCCTAATTGATAAGGGGTATAGATATCTTCACAAAAAGGAAAGGTGGGGGAGAAAACCCCATAAGTCAAATTCAAATTAACAACTTAAGTGGTTATGCTCCTAGAGAAGGCTATAAGAACTGTAAAGCTTGTATTCAATTTTCAATGGAAGCTTACAGCTTTTTTTAGGTCATCCACATAAACCTTTTCACGTCCCTCCAGAGCAGCTAAGCACTTTGCAACACGGGCAGCAAATAGCTCAGCTCTATGTCCCTGTTGTCCATAACAAGTATCCAAAATATCAATCAACATAATAAAGATTTGCAAACTGGCTTGATCTCCAAACTACATGTGTTATCACGCATACATGACATCAAATATACTCATGAATCAATGCCAAAAACAATAAAACAGTTTAAGGGAAGGGCGGACTTTATTATGGGATAATAAAGATGTGTTATTTAATAACATCAACTCAGCAATCAGTATAATGAAGGGGAACAAAAAAAGAACATAGAACGTTTCTCTTAAAATTGAAATTCTTAACTGGTCCCAGGCATACAAAAAAATTTCTTATGTTCCCATAACTTAAACTGAATGACTTACCAAAATACAGCCAGTAAAACCTTCAAAATTAGTATATGAGATTATGAACAAAATTATATGTTGCAAGCTACAATAGGAAGCATATCAAGAGAGAACTTTTATTATGAGAGTAAGTAGAGCGCATCACGACTATTCAGTTAAATCATTAAAGATTAAAAGACAAAGCCGTGTGACTTTTTTAAGTGCTCAGGCGATCATTAACTTTTAGTCCTAACCAGCCATACATGATCGTATTGTACAGTCCAGATTAACTATTATCATTCAGTTAAATCATTAAAGATTAAAAGACAACGCCGTGTGACTTTTTTAAGAACCCACGTGATCATTAACTTTTAGTCCTAACCAGTCATACATGATAGTATTATACAGTCCAGATTAACTATTATCATTCTCTCATAATGTTTGTCCATTCACTTGGATGGTTTGAAGCTTCACAAAATAATTAATAATTTGATCTTAATATAGCAAAACCTTGGAAGGATGTTTATAAATTAACAGAAGAATGAGGCAGTCAGGAACTGATTTACATAATAGCACATTAGAATCAATTGCTTCAGAATGGATGTAACTTCAGAATATCTCTCACGTACACCAAATGTACCATACAAAAAGGTTTTGCCCAAAGTGTAGAAAGAATTGCAGAGAATTTACCTGGCAACCACCTCGTAAAGCTTCAATGACCAGGTATTTTAATTGTTCACTGTTAATAGTGACATCTTTTAGATACTCTCTGGCCAATATGATCTGCCCTAGGAAAATATTAAGCAAAGTAAATTAAACAAAGAAAATAAATTATAATAGCAAAGGGAGTGGAGACTGTAGCAACATAAATTATGAAATCAACAATTTAGTTATTGGGTGTACAATACCTCTTGTGAGACTCAATTTATAACCATAGATTTTTTATGCATTCCCCATATGAGGCCGAGATTTACTCACTTTGCTACCTCTTACTTAACATTAGGGTGTCTTTTGGAGCATAGGAAACCTTTCATTAGAATATTTACTACTGATGAATGGAAGAATTCTCATTTTGCAAATACAAGGGACGGAAGTTCAATTGAAGATGTGGTTTTGTATAAAGAATGTTAGATGAGTGCATTTCCTATAATGCAAGTACATAGAATGGTAGATTCTTATGCAAAAACTAGCCATTGGTTTCATCTAGAATGGAATGGATCGGGTTAAAGAAAAGATACAAGAAGAGTTTAATGATGACAAGAAAAGGTGGTTTACTAATTTTCAAATTGAAACCTCATCTTTAGATTTTACCCTTTAGAATGAACTGAAACTGGACACTAATTTCAAATTTTTTTCTTTGTCAAAGACTTGGTATTTGATAATTTGGTAATTTGTTTAGGCTACTTAGACTTAAGTATTTAGGTATTTAAGTTGTTTTGTTTGTCACTCATGAGTTATGACTTGGTTGGCTTTCTTTGTTATGGTTTATGATGAACTTAAGTTTGATCAAGTATTTTAAAGTGTGACGTTGTGACTGAACTTTTTTTAATTATTTACTTGTATGAGTACATATCTCATAATTATGTAGGAGCAGGATCTATTAGGATCCCACCATTTATGATTTTGTGCGTCGTTGATGATCCCAATGATAATCTTGATTTTGACTTCTTGCCCATAGGCAGTAGCTGTCTGTTGTAAGCCCCATTCATTTTATGCAAATCATGTAATGAATGTGAACCTATCTGTCATGTTTACAATCTTACAGGATAAGTTCCTTTTATACAGTAGCTTAGCTTGTATAACAAAAAGAACTCAACAGAATTTTGCTTCCTAGGTCAGTAGATTACAACCTCATGCACATGGATATATGTGGATGGCATAACATAAAAATTGGATAAGCTCTAATATTGTACTAGAAATAGACCAGATCCAACTCAATCTCTAGCTCAAAAGGAAGGAGAACTGCCCAAGCCTTATAAGGAGTATAATCGGGACATTAATAGCCTACGTGAGACGTCATAACAAATACTTCCTTTACTGTTCATTTTCAAGTTAGCAGATCAAAATTAAAAAAGATGTATCTTAGGATGAATAAGAATGATTACAGGGGAAGAGAAATTGGGTGGGTCAATTTCTGCTAGAAGAAAACGGGCTCAGTTCAAGTCATTGACAACTGAATTAAACAATTAGTTAGTCAGAGATACCAACTAAATTAAGAGAGGGAGCAATGACAAGGAACAAATAGTAGGATGGAAATAATTGATAGGTTTGGATTTGTAGGAGAGGTTGGGAGGGGAGAAAGGACTCAGGATTTCCTGGGGTTGTGAGAGATGCCTATCTGCAATCAATCTAATTCAGATTCAAGGAGATTAATATTCAGAAAAATTTCTAGTCTTTTCTATTTGTTCTTCACCTTTCTGATTAAGTTTTTATTACTTCCCTAGTAAACATACCTGAGTTTTTGCATTGTCGGTTTCCTCCTCAACCATCTCAAATACTTGGCTACTGTTCTCCTGAAACTCTGTAGCAATTCCAACAGCTGCAACACGGTTTTCAAAACTCATTGGAAGATCTGCACTGCAAAAGGGCGCATAGTTAGAAATAAGAGAGGTGATCAAGATTTTGATAATTCATTCCATTGAATATGCATTGAGTCAGGGTTTTATTACCCATTTAGTCTTTTTTTTTATTCATGATAATTTAAAAAGCTTTTCAATGGGTCTTCTTTATCATGTCAGATGCCAGAAAAAAGAGAGGTGATCAAAATTGAC
>Ga0099825_1007366_pt1 | contig 13419 bp, 17 predicted proteins | sample SiratroredBW_FD_76838 | JGI IMG/M metagenome (GOLD analysis project Ga0099825, IMG submission 76838) | Root nodule microbial communities of legume samples collected from California, USA - Siratro red BW | ecosystem: Host-associated > Plants > Roots > Nodule | place: USA: California | collected... | reverse complement strand
CCGACAGCTTTAGATGCAATCTTGTTGGCATGGATTGCTGTTTATGAGGTATAATCTTTAAGTATACTTCATCCCCTATTTTAATTGATGCTGGCCTCTTGTGCCTATTGGAAAATTTTGACATTCGATCTTGTGCCCTTAATAAGTGGAATTTAAGTTGTCTCAATGCTTCATCGCGATTGATCAGGTCTTGAGCCACCGCTTCCACTGTCGATTCTCCTGGTACATATTGGGTTAAGGATGGAGGAGGTCTCCCATACACCACCTCAAATGGAGTGCATTTTGCAGCCCCATGATAACTAATATTGTACCAATAGTCTGCCCATGACACGTAGTGTATCCAATTCTTAGGTTGTTCTGAACAAAAACACCTCAAATACGTCTCTATTGTCCTATTTAATACTTCTGTTTGACTGTCCGATTTAGGATGATATGCGGTGCTCATGTTTAATTGAGTCCCCTGTAGTTTGAACAATTCTTTCCAGAATACGCTCATGAAAATGGAATCCCTATCTCTCACAATTGATGCTGGAATCCCATGTAAGCGTACTACTTCTTTCACAAACACATCCGCTACTGATTTTGCTGAATAGGGGTGTCTATGGGGAATAAAGTGGTCGTATTTGCTAAGACGGTCCACAACCACGAGAATAGAGTCATACCCATTAGATTTAGGTAGTCTAATGATAAAATCCATACTGATTTCCTCCCATACCTCACCCGGAATAGGCAAAGGTTGCAGCAACCCCTGGGGTGAGCTGGCCAAATATTTATTGCATTGGCACACCATGTAGGTTGCTACATACTCAATAACCTGTTTCTTCATTCCAATCTAGTGTAAAGATTGGCTAATCCTCTTTAAGGTGCACTAAACCCCTGCGTGACCTCCTAAGGTAGTCGTGTGGAATTCCTGTAACAGTTTAGGAATCCATGTTGATCCTGCAGATAACACTAATCTACCCTTGTAATGTAGTCTTCCATTTTCCAATGTGTAATTCCCATTTGACCCTGGATTTTTCGTCAATTCAGCAATGATTTTCTGCAACTCCTGATCTCTCTATATTTCGTCCTCTATTGTTTCCCAATCTTGACAATATGGTTTGGATACCATATTTATTTCCACCGTGCTTTCCTCTTTCTCTTCGAAAGAGCGTGACAATGCATCTGCAACCTTATTCATTACTCCTAATTTATAGATGATATCAAATTCATACCGAGTAATTTGGCTAACCAATTTTGTTGGTCTTGGGTAGTGATCCTCTGCTCCAGCAGGTATCTCAGACTCCTTTGGTCTGTGTATACTATAATTTTTTTAGATATGGCTTCCAATGTTGGATGGCCAACACTAAAGCCATTAACTCCTTCTCATATATGGATTTGGTTAAAGAGGAATCTGTTAGCGCCTTGCTATAATAAGCAATGGGCTTTTTATTTTGGGATAGAACTGCCCCGATGCCCTTGCCTGAAACGTCACACTCGATGCAAAAGGGAATGTCAAAGTTTGGCAGACTTAAAATTGGTGTAGTGGTGAGTGCCCTTTTTAACTATTCCATGGCCTGTATGCTGTCATCATTCCATACAAAGCTTCCCTTCTTTAGTAATTGAGTAAGTGGTCTGGCTATTTTTCCATAATCACGTATGAACCTCCTATAGTAACCCGTTAAGCCCAAAAATCCTCTCAAGGACTTAACATTTTTTGGGGTAGGCCACTGTTCCACTGCTACAATTTTCTGTGGATCCATCTTCACCCCCTCTTTTGAAATCACATGGCCCAAATACTACATCTCTTGCCTCTCAAACTCACATTTATTTTTGTTAGCAAAGAACCGGTGTTGTTGCAGCGTTTGAAGCACCTCTTTAAGCTGTTTCAAATGCTCTTCCCATGTTTTACTGTACACTAATATGTCATCAAAGCGCACTAACACAAAATTTCTCAAATGGGCATGTAAAATTGAGTTCATAGCACTCTGGAAGGTGGCTGGGGTGTTAGTGAGTCCAAAGGGCATTACTAGTGATTCGTAGTGCCCATGATGAGTGCGGAAAGCAGTCTTTTGAATATTTTCCTCCCTCATTCTTATCTGATGGTATCCCGAATGCAAATCCACTTTGGAAAAATAGCAAGCTACATGTTGTTCGTCCAATATTTCCTCTATCACAGGTATTGGAAACTTATCCGGTATAGTGGCTTTGTTCAAGGCTCTATAGTCAACATAGAATCTCCAACTCCCATCCTTTTTCTTTACTAGAATGACGGGGCTTGAAAAAGGACTATTATTGGGCCTTATAATTCCAGCCTTCAACATTTCTTCTACTTGTTTTTCAATTTCAGATTTCATCAAATAAGGATACCTGTAAGGTTTGACATTTATAGCCTCCACTTCCCTTTTTAGCGGTATTTTATGATCCACCTCTCTAGTTGGGGGTAACTCTGTGATTTCTTCAAAAATTCCCTGACAATCCTTTAAGACTCCAGCCAACTCCCCTTGTTGCACCTCTGTCAAATTCTCTATTCCTCGTTGACCTACTATCTCGCTCATCTCTGCTCCCAACAAAACAGTCAAGGCGGTTATCTCCCTTTCTTTCTTCAAGGCTTTGGGAGTCACCAAGGTCTTTCTCAACGAAGGGTGCCCCTGAATCTAAATTCTTCGCCCTCCATATGGGAACGTCATGGTTAAAGCCTTCCAATTCACCTCCACGTCTCCCAAGGTTGCTAGCCATGCCACTCCTAAGATAACGTCCACCCTTCTTAATTCAAACACATAAAATTTTTCCTTAACAGTATGGTTCTCCAGTTTTATCACTATATTCTCACAATATCCACTGGTGCTTCTTATAAACCCATCTCCTAACTTCATACTATAAGTTGGCGTGCCTTCCACTGTAAGTTTTAAGCGCTACACTAGTTTGGTGGAAATAAAATTGTGAGTAGCACCACTATCTATCAAGACCAACACCTTCCTCCCCATCATTTCTCCTTGTAGTTTCATAGTATGGAGTTGAGTTAAACCCCCAGCTGATAGCACTGACAGATTCATACATCAGCGCTCATGTTTGGACCTGTCACTCTCCTCCTCATCCTCCTTATCTTCTTTTGTTTCAGTGTGCTGTAGGTCTTCATCTTCCAAATCTTCTCCTTCACCACATATCACCACCCTTAAATTTTATCTGGGCATTTGTGACCATAACTGTAGGCACCCCCACAATGAAAGAAACGACCTTCTTCTCTTCTTTTTAGATATTCCGGGTATGGTAAAGTTCTGGATTTTCTACTTCTTGTTCCCTCAATTCTCACCGTATTATTCCTATTTTCTTTCCTGGCATCACTAACAACGCTAGAACTCGCTTTTCTGGATCCTTCTTTGTGATTATCACTCCTTGTCATCACCCCTGTGCCTCCTATATATCGAAACTGGCATGTTCGATAATTATTTGTTGCGTATTTGTCCCAATTCAATGTTTCCTCTAAATCCAACGCAATCTCCATAGCCCTTGTTAGCTCTTTAGGATTATGTGGTCTAATTTGAAGTCTAATCTTGGGTTGCAATCCTGCCAAAAATTAGCCCATCATTTGTTCCTCTGTGATATTGGGTGCTTGCAAAACCAAAATTTCGAATTCTTGGATGTAATCCTCCATGTTCCCTTGTTGTTTGATCTTAGCCAATCTTTCAAAAATGGAACTTCTTTCCCGTCCTCCAAACCTTCGGATTAACGCTTCTGTAAACTCCTCCCACGACTGGTTCTTGGATTTTTTTCTCCAAAATTTGAACCAATGATTTGCCCCTCCTTTCATATTGATGAAAGCCAATTTCAACTTTTCCTTTGTCGATACATTTTACACTTCAAAGAATTTTTCCGCTCTTAACACCCATCCTTGCGGGTTTATGCCTTTAAATGTAGCTAATTCCACTCTCCTTGCCCACATTTTTCCTCCTTCCTCCTCCTCCACTGAGTTTCCGTCTCTTTCAAACACTTCCCCCTTTTTCTCATCTCCATTCACAGAATTTTCCCCACCGTTTGAACTTTTCTCATGTTTCTTGAATTTTTTCAAAGCTTCTTTAAATTCTTTGAGATCCAAGAGACCCTCTTTGACCGCCACCATATCATTTTTCAGTTCCGCAATTGCTCATCCCTGTTCGCTGGCCCATTTTTCTATAGCGCTCATCCTATGTTCGATTCTTATTTTTCTTCCAACCCTCGAATCCGGCAGGTCGGACCACTTGATACGCTACTAGACCCACTAGTGTTAACAACAGTAAAATGTTAGCACAAAGGCTAAGCATGTGATTTGATGAAGTCAATAAAAACCATAGCTTGCTGAAGTTTTTGATGGATTGGATCTGGACTATGTTAGATCAATGCCTAACACGTGAGCTGATGAAGACTGCCTCATGAAGAATCTGTTGGAACCAACCTGGACCAGAATTGTTCAAATGAAGACTTTGTGCCAACATGAAGATGGTTGGGTGATTCGGTCTTAGTCCTTAGTTGGGTTTGTGTGTTGCTGATTGGCTTAGTCCTTAATCATTAGTGGCATGGTTCATCATTCCTGAGGTGCTAAGAGATTTACAAATATTTTTATTAAAACTGGTTTTAAGAAAAATAGCCCAAACTGACTTTTGTTGGAAAAGGTTTTTCAATCAATTGAATTTCTAAAACAATCGATTGAATGTGACAGATATTTCTGTTACTACTGGAATCTTCGACTAGGTCAACTAACAATCAATTCAATCGATTGAATGGTTTGTTCAATTAATTGAACTGTGACAGCTAAGCTGTTTTTAAAACTGATTTGGGTATTTAAAGGAATGGGCACTATCATTTTCAGATATATAAGATTTTCGAAAAGCATTCCTTGAGATTTTCTAAGTGAGATATAGTGCCCCTTATGTGCGATCATCCTTTGACCAAGCTTTTTGAAATAAGAAACCTCCAAGAACGTGAATCTTTAAAGCATCCTTGAGTGAGGTTCTTGCGACTTTGGTTCTAGACCAAAGCTAAGTCTTCTGCACCTGATCTTCATTATTTGTAATCTGTTATGTGTAGAAGTACTGTGTGATCAATTCTTGATCTTGTTGTTGTGTAATTTGTTTGCTGTTTTTCAATTACTGGGTCTGTAATTAAGTTGGTGCAATGGGTTTCTGCACTGGTCTCACATCTGCTAAGAGGTTTAGTAGAGTGTGAGTGTTGCGGGGAGCAGTGTTGCTTGCGGATTGCAAGTGTTGTGGAGCAGTGGGTTTCTGCATTGGTTTCACACTAGCTAAGGGGTTCAGTGAGGTGTAGGTTTACTGCTGGGAGCAGTTTGTAACTTGCTAGGAGCAAGGGTTGTAAACTGATCTTGTGATCTTTTAGTGAAAATCTTTGCTAGTTTGTAAAGGACTGGACGTAGCCCTTGAGGAAAGGTGAACCAGGATAATTCTTTGTGTTCTTGGTTTCGTCTTCTTTCTTCTCTTTTTATCTCCTTGCATTTGCCTAATAAACTGATCACTGAATCTGTTTACATATATTTTAATCAACTGTGTTTTTGGATTATTTTTAATCTACTGGATTGTGTGTTAATCATCTTGAATCTGGACTAACACATTTCTATACCGTAAACTGTTTTCTAGGTTTCTCTTTAATAATTTCCACTGTGCACAATCGATTGTTTACTGGACAGTCTAGAATTACATGAGTTGATTGATTGAATTAAGAATTTTCATTCTCTATTTCAAGAACAAATCAGATTTGCGAAAAGATTTTGAAAGTTCAATTCACCCCCCTCTTGAACTCGGTCTAAACCTTATTTTACATAAAGAAACTCCAAAATTATACTGAAATTCCTCTTTATTGAACTAAAAACTGTGATTACAGTACACACAGGAAACTATTTTTCCTGTCACAGGCCAAACCCTATAGTTCTCAACTAAATTCTCTCCCCTTTTTCCCCAAGGTTGATGTCTTTAAATAGATCAACCCTTACAAGGTAACATTCTAACTAACTCTAACTTCCTCCCCCGCTGTTACATTTTTTTAATTTCCTCCTATAATAAGTCTTTAACCCCTTATACTTATTATCCTATCCTTGATGCCCCGGCTGCCTAACAGAAATCAAGTGTAATTGCGTTCGTCCAGAACTGGTGCTTTGGTTGAAGCATTTTGTTGAACAGGAGGTGTGTGATGAAATTCTTGATGTTTCTAGAAATTTTTTGTGAGAAATCAGTGCAACTGAATCTTGATGTCAATAAGTTCATTACATTTAGGATGATGGTTCAATGATTTTGTTGGGGACGTTGGTTGGTTTTGAAGTGCTTACGTTAATCGTACCGCTATAATAACCATTTGCTTGAGATTGAGAAATGATAAACTAATTTATTTAGGTGCTGATTTGGTTTTGCTTAATTGTCCAGTGCATGTGAGTCAAGATGTGTGTGCAATAGAATAGATCCAAAGTAATATTTCATAATTCATGCGTCTTCAAGATGCCTTATGCGAGGAAGTGGCTGCATGATGTAGTTGGGTTGAAGCAGCTGGTCCAATTTTTCCTTGCGGTGGGGCTAGTTTGTTGATGCAGCTAGCCACATTTAATCTAAGCACGAGTGCAATTTTTTCTTAAAGCAGTGTGATGCAGTTTTGGTGGAATAGCTGGATGGTACATAGATGACTTCAAGCAATGCAGCAGGTTCAAGTGTTATTGGTGCGTATAGGAGCCTATAGCTAGCCAATTATGTTTGTTCACTGGTGATTATGTGGAGCTAGAACTGAATGTCTTCAATGTGCTTTAAATGATGAAGCTGATGTGGGGTTTTGCACCACACTTCCTTGATGTAATTGTTTGGTGTTGCCATTTTGAAAGCAAACGGTTGTGTGGTAGATTTCAATGGAATTGGAAGTTGTTGTGTGATGCTTATGTCATTGAGGCAACTGGCACAATGGCTATGTTGAATTTCCATGTGCGCAGTTGGCTATTAAATGAAGCAGTTGGATGATATATTAGGAAGTATAGGGAATCAGGTTTGTATATGGAGAAATGGTTTATTATTGGATGTGGCACTCGCTAAGTTCAAGTTTAGTGCTTTGATTTTGTGAAGCCATTGGTTATGGGCAGCTTCATTTGGAATGCATACAAGGTTGTTATGCAAACATTATTTAGGCATTTTCTCCAACACATGGAGGGCAATATGGATTTTTGGAGACTTTTCCATAAAGTTTTGAGGCATGTGGCTTATCTAAAATTTGGCACAAATTTTCTTAAAAAAGGAGGATGATGTGATATGAAAAATTTAAAATAATGTATTTTTTTCTTTTGTTTTTCTAGACTTTGTTGGATATTAGTTTAAGGAAGGAATGAGTTTGTCTATTCTCTTACCACCATGAACTCTATATAAGGAGACATATTATACTCATTTAAGAAGAATAAAAATATTTAAAGTCTTGAGTGTGTCATATCTCAAGTGATGTTTATTCGTTGCTTATCCTAAAGTGGTGTTTTTTAGCTTATCTATTTTAGGGCGCATTGGGGTTCATCCAAAAAAGAAATTTGAGAGTTTCTCTATTGAGATTTTTTTATCTTGTGAGCTAGGTCACAAGTAACGATTCACCATCTTGCTTATCTCATGAAGTTGAGTGATGCAAGGTTCTTTCCAATTCGTAGCATTAAATTTTATCTTGTGGGCTAGGTTACAAGTGGTGAATCACCATCTTATTTATCTCATTAATTTGGGTGGTACAAGGTGTTGTTCTAATTTCTAACATTATCTTGTTTATTGCATTTTCTTTATATGCTTTTCTGTTGAGTATGTGCCTTTTTGGGTGATAGCAGATTTTTAGGAAGTTTTAGAGTTGTTTTAGTTTCACTAAGTTAAATTATTTTTTACTTAAAATCTATTATTAGCTATTTCCTTTTTTTTTGTCAAGTTATTAGTAGTGGTTGTAGTGATTTATAGAATTATGGGATATGATCTCTTAGTTATTTTCTAAATGTATTCAAATAATTCAACAACCTATCTTATTCTCTTGTTCCATTTTATATTCTTCATCATTTTATTCTCTCTTTTGCTACTGCCATTATCTCTTAAAAAATAAGATTTGGTACCAGAGTTCTCTTCTTGAGGGACTTGTGTGTGTTTTAAGTTGTCATGGATTCTGAAACAAGTTTTTCCCAAGTTGCTCTCCCAATCTTTGATGGGAAAACTATGACCTTTGGGCCATGAGAATGGAATCTTACTTGGAGGCATTTGATCTTTGGGAAGTTGTGGAAGAATATTATGAAGTACTTCCACTGCCACATAATCCTACCATGGTCCAGATCAAAAGTCACAAAGAAAAAAAAATAAAGTAAAAAACAAAGGCGTATCTATTTGTTGGTGTTTGTCAAAACATTTTCACAAGAATCATGACTTTCAAATCAGTGAAAGCAATTTGGCATTATTTGAAGGAGAAATATGTTGGAGATGAACGTATACGAATCATGAAGGTGCTCAATTTAATGAGAGAATTTGAGTTGAAAAGTATGAAAGAGTATGAGACAATAAAGAATACTCATACAAATTGATGGGTATTGCCAACATGATAAGACTGTTGAGCAATGACTTTCTTGATTTCAGAATTGTTGAAAAAATTCTAGTAATTATGCCTAAGAAGTATGAAGCATCCATAACCTTATTGGAGAACACAAAGGATCTGTCAAAGACCACTCTAGCACAAGAACAACAAAGGTTGATGAGAGAAGATCGTGTTGTTGAAGGTGCACTTCCAGGACAAAATAGTCAACAAACAACCAAAACAAAGGCAAGGGTAAGAAGAAAAATTACCCACCTTGTCAGCATTGTGAAAAATGGGTCACCCACCGTTCAAATGTTGGAAGCGACCAAATGTGAAGTGCAATAAGTGCAATCATATTGGACATGAAGCTCTAATTTGTAGAGCAAATATCCAGCAAGTTGTAGTTAATGCCGAAATGCACAAGAGGATGAAGACTAGCTCTTTGTTGCTACTTGTTTCTCTAGTAGCAATTCAAGTGAATCTTGGTTGATAGATAGTGGTTGCACCAACCACATGACTTACGATAGAGAATTGTTCAAGTGTTTGGACGACACCAAAGTCAAATAGGTGAAAACCGGGAATGGTGAACAAATTTCAGTAAAAGGCAAAGAATCAGTGGTTATAACATGAAAAGAGTTTTAGGTTGAGTTCAAGAGGGGGCTGAATTAAACTTTCAAAGATTTTCGCAAAATAGTGGAAACAAATAATAGAAAGAATGTAAGTCTTTTATTAAAATAGTTAATAGTGGGAAGTTTAAATGCACAAAACAAAATCAATTAATTGAGTCACAAATCAACCAACTAAAATGTACTCGCAATACTGTATAGAACAAAATCAATTAATTGAAATTTAAAAACAATTAACTAAAAAGATCACACAGTACTGCAAAGAATTGAATCAATCAATTTAAATATAGAAATAGTTAATTGAATTATCTTGCAAATCAATATAGCACATACTCAATCAATTGAATCAGAAAAAACAATCAATTGACTAAATCATAATCACTGCAAGTCACTGCAATCAACTAAAGATGAAAAACAGTGAATGTGAAATCTTGAAATTCTTTACCAAGAAATTCAACCAATTGAATCAAGAAATCACTTGATTAAAAGACTTGATTAGGAAAACCAATCTTCAAACTGAAATCAATGAATAACTTGAAACAATCAATTAAAATTGTCACGGATTGTTAAAGATAGAATACAATAAATTAAAACGCACACTCAATAAATTACAGATTTGCAAAGAATTACATAATCAGTAACGCAATTGATTAAATCTGAAAAATAGTTAATTGATTTTTCAAGAATGGAAATTTGAGAAAGATCAAATCAATATGTTTTCAAAATATACAGTGTGATACAGAGGTGAGTTAACTGGATTTCAAAAAGCTTTTACGAACTATAGAACAGTGCAAAACAGAGAACACAAAGTTGTAGTATAGAAAAAATCAACTAATTGAAACGCGAAAACAATCAATTAAAATTTTTTCAACAGTAAAGAAAATTGTTCAAATTCAACATGTGATTCAAGAAAGGGTTAAGAGAGAGCAAGAACACCAAGAATTATACTAGTTCCCTCTTCCGCAAGAGCTACATCTAGTATCTTTGCCAACTAGAAAAGATATTCACTCAAGAACAACAAGTTCAAACAATACAATTACAATCAACTCTTGCACCCTACAAGAATAACACCTCTACACCCTGCGGAGATACAACACAAGTGCAGAATCCTACTGCACTCTTACAAATTTTAACCCTATTCAATTGTAGAAAAACAACTGAAAAATATAAAGAATTAACAAAATTGAAACCTATACTACAAATTCACATTAAACCAGAGGATGAAAATGAATGCAGAAGCTTCCTTTGTGATGCAGAGAACCAGTGCATGAAGACTTTCTCCAATGATGAGCTCTAAAGATTCACAATCTTGGTCTTCTTTAATTAACCCACTTCAAAGTTAAATGAATTCTCAAGCATTCTCTTTTTTAACTCAAAGGTGCGTTTTGAATATTTCACCTTTTCTGTATATTGTATTAACTGAGAAAAACAAAAACTGTTTTATATAACAAAACAATTTTAAAATAGAATAATTGTCACAATTCAATCCGTTGAAAATAGAAATCAATCAATTGAATTTCTGTCAACAGTAAAAGATTAAGACCCACTTAATTCCAATTTTATATGTTTAGTCTAATGAATCTTTAAAGCTTATTCCATTGGTTCAAGGCGCATGATTTGGTTTAGATCATGCTCACACACACACCCTAAAATTAGACCAACTCCAAATGATCTTCATTGTTAGTTCAAGATGACTTCATCAAATACCATAGCAGCAGTAGTGCCAACATAACAAGCTACATAGGTACAAAAACCCTCTTTGATGTTTTATATGAAACTGAAATTAATCAAAACTTGCTTAGTGATGGGCAGCTACTTGAGAAAGGGTTCAAAGTTATCTTTGAAGATAACAACTGCATAATTAAAGATCCAACAGGCCTTGAAATGTTCAAGGTAAATATGAGGCACTAGAGTTTTTCATTTGATCCAATGAAGGAGAAGCAAGTTGTATGTCCAGTTACAACAAGCTCAATTGATCTTTGGCATAAAAAGATGAGTCATTTCTATCATTTAGGGATGAACTACATGTTGAAAGACAGAAAAGCTGGCTGAATGTGATGCTTGTAAATTTGTGAAGCAAATAAGGAAACCATTTCTTGATAGTAGTTGGAAGGCAAGTCAAAAGGTACAGGTTGTTCACACCGATGTTGCTGGACCAGAAAGAACTCCATCACTAAAAGGAAGTATTTATTATATTATTTTTATTGATGAACTAAGAAGAATGTGTTAAATTTATTTTCTTAAATTGACAGCTCCTTACAATCCTCAACAAAATGGAGTGAGTGAAAGGAAAAATAGATCAATCTTGGAGATGGCCATGTGTATGCTTTATCAAAAGGAATTACCAAATAAGTTCTGGGCTGAAGCTGCAAATACAACTGTGTTTATTCAAAATAGAATTCCTGCACGAGCTATACAAAATCAAACTCCTTTTGAAGCTTGGTTTGGTTTTAAACCTTCTCTTGATTTTTTTTTAAAGTTTTTGGTTTCTGGTGCTACTCACATGTACCTCAGGTTAAGTGTGATAAGCTTGACATTAGAGCCAAACCTGGAGTATTTATTGGATATAACACAATCTCAAAAGCTGATAAGACTTTTCAGCCTCAAATTGGAAAATCTTGTAAGTAGAGATGTGGGCTTCATGCAGGATGAAAGTTGGTGCTGGAGTGACTCAAAGAAGAATCAAAATGTTGTATTGGAGCTTGAAGATACAATAGATGATCAACCTATTTGAGGCACAAAGCTGCTTTCTGACGTTTATCAAAGAAGCAATGTATGTGAACCAACCAATTTTGAAGAAGCTATTGTGGGGCATAAATGGTTAGTTGCAATGGAAGAAGAGATGTCCATGATCGAAAAAAAATCAAACTTGGGTGTTGGTTCCAAGACCTCATGACATAAATAGCATAGGGGTGAAGTGGGTGTTTCAAACAAAATTCAATCCTGATGGTTCCTTAAACAAGCACAAAGCAAGGCTTGTTGTTAGGGGCTATTATCAAATTTTTGGAGTCGATTATGTTGTTACTCTTGCTCCAGTAGCAAGGCATGACACAATAATGTTGCTACTTGCCATTGTTGCACGAAATGGGTGGCAAGTGTTTCGTATGCATGTCAAGTCAGCCTTTCTCAATGGTTTTTTGCAAGAGGAGATTCATGTTGAGAAACCATAAGGCTTTGTCATAAAAGACAGGAAGATAAAGTCTATTTGTTGAAAAAGGCTCTATATGATTTGAAGCAAGCCCCTGAAGTATGGTACAATAGAATTAATGGCCATTTGTTAAGTTTGGGCTTTCAAAAAAGCCAATTTGAAGATACACTCTATGTCAAGCATGTTGAAGCTGATATATGTCAAGCATGTTGAAGCATGTTGAGGGCAGCAAAATGAGTTGTGAGATATATTAAAAGAATTGTCAATTATGTTGTCAAGTACTGCCAGGTACAATACTTCAAATTAGTTGGCTTTCCTGATTGGATAGGTAGCTTGGATTATATGAAGAGATCTTCAGAGTACTATTTCAGTATGGGTTTAGGTGTTTTCTCTTGGTGTTCTATGAAACAAGAGGTTGTAGCTCAGTCAACCATAGAAGTCGAGTTTATTGCAGTTGTAGCGGCTATGAATCAAGCAATCTGGTTAAGGAATATTTTAATAGATTTTTGCCTAAAGCAAGATAAAAGCACTAATGTTTTTGTTGATAACTAAGATGCAATTTCAATTTCACATAATCATGTGTTTCATGGGAAAACCAAGAATTTTAATGTGAAGTTGTTTCAATAAGAGAAGTTCAAGAATATTGTGATGCAAGTTTGATTTACTGTCGCACAGAAAACCAAGTTACTGATATGTTTACCAAGTTGTTTCAACTTAGAAGGTTTAAATTTCTATGGAATAAACTAGGAGTTTGCAGCCTCCAAGGCAAGGAGGAGTGATGAGAATGTGCCTTTTTGGCTGATGCAGATTTTTAAGAAATTTTCGGATTTGTTTCCTATTTTTTTTTTTATGTTATTAGTAATGTTGCTAGAATTATAGGATATGATCTCTTAGTTATTTTCTGAATGTATTTAAAACAGATAAATATACAATTCAACAACCTCTCTTATTATCTTGTTCCATTTTGTCTTCTTCATCTTTTTATTCTCTCTTTTGCTACTACCATTATCTCTTAAAAAACATTTTCATTTTCTGCTCTGATGTTATGATTGTTGGTGTGGTGTGTGTGCGTGTTCGTGTTGTGTTTATGTCTATGATTGTGTGTGCGTGTGTGTCTTTGTGTGT
>Ga0099825_1007365_pt1 | contig 13422 bp, 10 predicted proteins | sample SiratroredBW_FD_76838 | JGI IMG/M metagenome (GOLD analysis project Ga0099825, IMG submission 76838) | Root nodule microbial communities of legume samples collected from California, USA - Siratro red BW | ecosystem: Host-associated > Plants > Roots > Nodule | place: USA: California | collected... | reverse complement strand
TATAATATAGTTCATAAAGTTGTATAGGTGTTTTAAGTATCCTTCTACCTCTTTTGCTTTTTTATATTTTCATTCCCTTCCACACCATCCAATTCTCCGTCAAGCAGCTCATCAACATTCACATCACCTTGGCATAATTATCCTTTATCTAATAATTCCTTATTTTGATCCTCTAACCATAAATAATCTTTAGAAACATTCACATGTCATGAGATACATTCTCCTGATATTTTCCTCCCAAGGATTTTCCTAAACCTTTGCCCAACCCAGTCACCCTCCAAAGAACATTGTTTATCTCTATCAATTAAACCCACATTTTCAAAGACCCTTACTTGACCTTATAAATTAAACCCACATTCGATAAACCATTATTATTTTCATTAACCATCATAGCTCCAAGCATATTACAAATTTCAGTCACATGGTTCCAAAAAGATAATTTTGATTTGAATCCATAGGCTCATTAGCCACCACATACCCATTCCCTCTTCATCATAATGACCATAATTAAGTCCAATCTAAATCTCATCATCACTACTCTTCACACTCTTTTAGGGTGTGTTTAGATTTGAGAATGAATTTGAATGAGTGAAAAAGAGAGGATTTGAGATTAAAGTAAGGGGAAAGTATGTATGTTTTAATTAAGGAAAAGATAATGAAAAATAACGAAAAAGTTTATAAAAATTTGTGAAAGATGTAATTAGGATGATTGATAAAATAATTTTTAGTTTTATTATTATTATTATTACTTTTATTATTATTTTATTATTAATTTTTGTTTTTAAAATTAATATTTTATTTTAATAATTATATTATTATTATTATTATTATTATTTTATAAATATATTGTTAATATCTTTTATTTTTATTAATATTTTATTATATTTATGCTTCAATCCGCACAAATCTTTGCATACATGCGAAGAAAGAATCCATTAATTTTTGTTTTTGTTTTTCATTATCAATTAATTTTTTATTTTTTGATATTCGAGTCATTTCTTTCTTTGTTATCTTTCTATATGCTCATCCAAACACACTATATAAGTCTATTAGCATGTATTGGTCCGTTATCATGGTCAATCACATTTTATAAATTTTCTACTATATTATGTTTGGAAATATTATGTACAACAAGAAAATACATTTTAAAATATTCCAAACACAACCATTTATGTAATATCATAATTTCACCATTGAAACATAGTCATTTCTTTAAGAATTCTTAATACCTCAAAATACCGTATTTATTTGAGTTACTGGATTGTGTTGATTTTGTCTATATTTACAAACTTTCCCTCATTGTGAACTAGAACCTCAAATATCAATAAACTTTTTAAACCTCATTGTCGTTAATATCAAATTTTTAAAAAAGAAGCAATTCAAATTTGCCTGATTCAACGACCTACAGGTTATATTAGATCAAGGAAAATATGACTTATGAAAACTTCTGGTGAGTCCTAACCAAACCATTTTCACTTTTGACTTACCAACTTAGTCAAATTGACCCATTTAATAACTATACGTGAATAGTTCAACATGAAATCATGATAGTTATTAAATTATTGACAATAAACATAATTTGCTGTATTTTAAATAACAGTTACAATAGTTTTTTTACAATATTTATTGTTTCAAATAAAAAAGAACAAATGAGCTATTGCTTTAAAGTAAAAATAAACAAAAATAAGTATTAAATTTTTAAATAGTATGTGAAACCCAATTCAAGTTGCATTAAGTTTATCATTGAAATAAGAGAATGTTTAAATTATTAACCTAATGTCATTGTGTAGTACCACTACAAATAAAAGCCCTCAAGTGAGTTTTGACATGAAAATAATTAATGTAACAAAATAGGTTTTACATAGTAGAACAAACTGAAAAATCCGTTAAACAAGTCAAATCAAGAAAAATAAAATTATGGTTTTAGACCATTCTTTGTTCAACTTGTTTAGTTTACCATCCCAATAAGTTTAAGCTAGATTTATTGGTCAACCTATTTTTAAAATAATAAATTTTAAAAGAATATTATTTTATTAAAACTATGTTATAATTTATTTATCAAATCAATTTTAACATAGAGCCAAACTCAATTCATAGATTGAGTAATCTATCACTTTCATCGTATCACTTTTCACTTTTTCTACTTCAAGTGTCTGTACATTTTGTCAATTTTTTTGGTGTGTAAAATTTAATAGGGTATGACAAAACTTAGAAAAGTTGACTAAAATAAAGATAATTTATTTGTTAGTAAAATCAATAGAATTGAATAAGAGAAAGCTACCATTTCTTTATTTAGAAATTTCATTCATTTCTTTATTTAGAAATTTCATTGATTGAATTCTAGCTCACGAATAAGAGGGAAAGGAAAAAAAAACATTAAAAGTATGAAATTGAATTAATTCCGTCAAAGTCAATTTCAATTCCTTTCAATTCCAAACCAATTAAATAGTGAAATATAATTCTATAACATTTTGTTCTCCTTTATTTCATCTTTTCCGTTAATCCAAACATAAAACTAAAACGTGGAGTAAAAAAAAAAAAGCTCCATTTAATACAAAATAACAATAAGGTGTGCCAAAACACAGTAATGTTATTAGTATATGCTTATGACTTCGAACATTCAGCCACTATCAGAAAACTGAGAAGATATGCAACTAATTCCTAGTTGATGGAACAACACATCATTGAGCTAAAAGAATAGTAACTCATTGTATCTGCAATAAATGAATAAAACATACAATAATACTGTATAGAGATTGTTTCTAACAAACTAATTATCCTGTCACAACAGCAAACACTATCAAACCATGGCTTGTGGGAGGGAGGGAACAGAGCATATTACAGGTGAAGCTTTATTGTCGCATAATAAACAACTTTCAAGCATTTGGTCTAGTCTACACTATAACTTGAGCTTACATCACACAAGGATCAATTACACAAAATTACCACCTAAACATATGGACTAATACTGTAGTGATTGATACAAGGCAAAATATTCTTCTTTTTTTGTGTGTGAAGTGTTTAGAAGAAAACTCGTTAATAGGGATTCAACACTGTATGAAGACTACAACTTTTGGCACATAGACAATTTTCTTAGAAAATTGCATGGAAGGGGTTAGTTTTGCCACATTTCTGGGACAGAATGAGATTTCAAGGGGAGTACCATGTTCTGGTTGCATTAGCCAATATATGGTGTAACAAACATTTCTTCAAAAATGTTGCTGACACAATTGAGCAATTCAGAATGGTTTCTCAGACCTTAATATCTTCCAACTTGAATAGGGACCTTCTCCTACATCATTTAGGGAACTTGACCATCCCAATGCAGTTGCAATTTCTTCAAGTTCACCAATAACAAATGTGGTGTCACGTATATATACACGCCCTCCTGGTCTTAGCATCCGATCCATCTCAAGCATAATGGTTGAGATGTTACACTTTTTCCTGAAAAACAATTATTTTATCAAATACTGATAATGGCAGGTGTCTATAGACAAAGAAGTATATTGTGATACACACCTCCTTTTTTCAACAGAGAAAAGACCTGCTGCATGCAGCATATCATATGTTCTAGGGTAGGTGTCAAATGGTTCACACCTGTCAAGGCAAGAAATTCCTACTCAGTAAAAATTAAGAAACTAAACAGACATATGAAAATATTTGGCAACTAGTTTCAAAAGTAGAATAAACAAAGAAACTAATGCTATAGATTCGTTTATCTCTTCTAGTTTAGATCTCATTCTGGCAGTATGTGATTAATTGCTTGTTATGCACATTCACATATCACCTTTCATAATATACACTTGCTAAAACGTAAATCAATTGTGAAGAAGCATAAACACCCAGATAAAAATCACGTACCAATCATGCACAACTCCTATTAGCCCACGGTCATATATAACAGGCAAGGTATTGAATCCACTAACAGGGACAACATTCATAACCCAACAGTCAATATTGAGATCATGCAGTGCAGCAGCAACCCTGCAGTTACAGAGTGAAAGTAATGTCATAATACAAACACTGATAATAGCAAGGTCAGACAATCATTCTATAGAAACCTAATAGCTGGCTAATGCAGCAAAAAATCAGATAAGGAAAACAAGAAAAGCAACACTCTCATACCCTCCAAATCCTGCCCTCATGTCCATTACATTTCTCAGGTTATACTCCTGCCAACGGAAAGCCCGTACATAACTTTCTATTATTTCAAACCAATATTTTGTATCAGCCCTCAAAAGTTCATCTCTGGATACAATGGCATCCAATTGGATGCTTTGGAGCCTTTTTGGTGGTTCATGGAGACGCAAAGGCCACCCTGTAACATTTGCTCCAAATCCATTACTAGGTAACTGAGTGATGCAAGCCTTAAGATTGACATACCTGCAGATTGTTTTGTGGCTATCATAAGTACTGATATTTTGTGGTTGTAACGAAATGCATCTAATTGACAAGTCAAACTATTATAGTATGAATCCATATAGCAGGCCAAAGTTGAAACCTTTTTTTCATTATAACTTTAGGAAACTGTTTTCGGATGACAATCAATCTTTTAACATCTCTGACTCTTATTCGTTACATTCCAGTTCAAGTAATAATGAAGACAACAAATGAGAGATATATGGCTAAATTAAACGATATATACGGTGTCATACCAAACATCATCTGGATCATCATTGGACTCACATAATGGAGGATGCACAGCCATGTCTCGACTAAGGTAGCAGTTATTGTTCATAGGTTTCCGCCATATAGCAATATAACCCTCCTTTCGTACAAGTTCCCAACAAATGCGAGTTGTCAGGTTCTCCATTTCTGTCAAGTCCAAAGATCATGGGGGTTTAAAACTAAATATCTCATGTCAATATAAGAAGATCTAGGTCATTTATACCATATCATGTTATAGTATGTATTACAGAAAGAATAGAGTGAGACAATAGTTGACCCTAAACATTTAAGTATCTATCAACCCATTACCAATTGAAAATAGTACTGCTGTTAGATAAACACAGAAATTATTGAGCTACCTTTCCATTGCTCTTGAAGGGCCTCTTCATGTTTGTAAACAGGCTGTGCTGCCCAGACAAAGTAGCCACCTGCCCTCAGGAGCCTGTTGGCCTCAAGAAGCAAAATTCCATCTCCATTAAAGCCATATAGAAACAGAATATCAGTACAAAGAACTAAAAGTCTTTAAACATAATTGTGATTCAACTTTTATATATTTTTTCTCAAGTTCATTGAGTCACTATATTTAACCTCGGACACTTCTTATTCTGAGAACAATTCATTCCATATGGTAGCTCAAATACTTGTGTAAATTGTTAAACATTGGCATCTCTCAGCCATAATTGTTTCAGTCACAAGGTGCTACATGTTTTCCATATAAACTTTAGAAAAGCATAGAATAGTTAGGAGATGAACAATGAGAGATCAAAGGTTTAAATAGAGAGGAAGTACCATCACGAGTCCAATTAATTCTGCATCTTGAACAATGGATGAGATCAAATGCCTGACTTGGGAATAACAAACGGTGCGTAGCAAATACTGCTGCCATGGCAGGCACACCTCGCTCAAGCGCAAATTGAATCTGATTTTCATGAACATCTTTTGGAGCTATTGAGAGAGTGGTTACATTACGTTGCATCAAAAAGGCACCAAAACTTGCCACTCCACAGCCAACATCTAATGCAACTCTGGTATTTTTACCAAATGAAATGTCAGGAACCATCTGCACATTCAATTTCAAAATGCTCTCAATATGTCAGCAACAAATATTAGAACAAATTTAAATAAGAGACTAACCTCAGAAATCTGATCCAGGTATTTATCTGCACCATGTATAAATTGAGTTCCACCACCAGGAAAAACAAATTTATCATTCTTTATTGATATCCAATTTTGGCCACCTTTATCCTCAACCAAACGTGTATGGGGTACATTACTGAACCAAACCTGTAATTAAACATAAGTTATCAAACCCTTTCTTTCGAATTCAAACCAATTGAAAAGTGTGAGATGATATAAAATTTAAAGTTCACGGTTAAGAAAAATTCAGCAAATTTTCACCACAACATTAGATTCAGCTCCCAGCATCTAATTAAGACATAAATCAACACTGAAAATGCCAAAGACTAACAACTAAAGTCTTATCCTACTATGGATCACACATTACTAATGGACTCAGTTAAAAACCATATTCTTAGGAATATTATTTACCGTAAGATTACTCATAACAATTTCTTCCAAAGTCCTTAGTCTCCCTCTCTCACACTTCACATGACTAAAAGTCATTTAATACATTCTTCTTATTGGTGCTTAAGACTCCAGATGAAAAATTTTCTTTTCTAGATTATCCTGGTGATGAAGATTCAGATTAAAAAGAATGCAAATTCCACGATCCCTACCAGTTAAATTTCTATCTCCTGCCACCAATTAATTACTGTTCATCTCCTGCTCATTCATTTTAGCTTCTCGTTAAAACACAATAAGTATCTCAACAAAAATCAAGTATTTTTTCATTTCATAAAAGGCTCGCACTATTAAGTTCATTGGTTAAACAATTATTAAATACATTCTATTTTTTACATAGAAAATCACTTAGAGGGGTGCACTGGTAATACTTTCCCACGAAAACCTTCCACCTTTATCCTTAACTCGTACCCTTATAGGTTAGCACCTCACATTCTCCTTGAACAAAATACATATTATCCTAGAATGTGTTCACAAGTTCTCAATGGCCATCCATGCCCAGCGTGCTAACCAATTAACTCTTTCAAAGCTCACCAAAACGACATCCAAACACACCCTTCCTCAAATTCACCACCACCTAGGGAAGACAAAACAACCTTTCACATGAAACAAAAACTGAACATGTTGGCGACCTGTACTTGGACAAGGCCATCCATGTGCCACCCTTTCAAAATCCCCACTCACCAAAACTACAACCAAACACCCCTCCTCAAATTCACCAAGGACACTAGACAAAACAACCTTTCACATAAAACAAAAACTAAACATGTTCGCGAGCTGTCCCAGGCCAATGACCATCCATGCAAAAAAGCGTTCAGTCATTTCATCAAAATCACTACTCACTAAAACCCAAATGCATCTGACCAAAAACCCAATGAAAGAAGACAAAAAAAAAAAAACCTTTCACAAAGAAACAAAAACTTACAGAGCAAGTACCTCGTCTCTGCTTTTGGGCCAAAGTACGGGCCTCCGGTAACCCTCGGGCGGCGGCACTAGACAGTTGAGGCCCATCCCTTCTCGGGGGCAATGCCGCTCGTACTTCTCCCCTCTCACACTCCCTTCCAACTCCTTCATCGCTTCCTCGTTATCCAAACACGGCACATAATCCACCATTCTCACATCACACACCTTATACTTCTCCACTTTCTCCCTCACACCACCACCACTCTCCTTTACAAAACCGCTGCCATTTCGCAATTCCTCCTCGAAACCCGGATCCAACTCCCCCACTCTGAAATCCTCCGTCATCACGCCGTTCCCGTCCAACACCCCCATCCGCTCCACCGGCAGTAACTGCGGCTCACTAAGCACTTTCGGCCCCGGCAGATGAGGCGCCATCGCCGGCGAACTCTGTGGAGTAGGTGCAGGAGGAGGAGGAGGAGGAGGAGAAGCTGGTGGCTGCTCCAGCTGGGGTGCATCGACGGCGGCGGAAGAGGAGAAGGCGAAGGAAGAGTAAGAGGTGGGGGAGAAATGCGTGAAGAGGAAGAGAAAGAGGGTGACAGAGAAGAGTGTGAGGGCAGTTACTCTAACAAATGAAGAGGTTTTGAGAAAATCCATGGACCATAGAGACTTCATTTGGTTTGAGTGTGTGAAAGAGAAGAACAGAAGTGTGGATCTCACTTCGGTGTTAGTACCAGAAATGAGATTGGTACGAGAATCAGAACATGTTTTATTTCAGCGATAACTTGTTTGTGTAGTTTTTGTGTTACTTGGTTATTTACTGTTTGTTTGTTTCTGCTGTCCAAAAAGATTTCTGCTGTTTAACTTTGTTTTGTCCCAATCTTGTTTTCATGACTCAAGAATGTTTTAGTTACTACTATTATCTTTAATATTAGTTAACTATTTATTTATTCAATGAAAGATAAATAGGCCATTTAAAATAATATATATTATTATTATTAATATGATTTAAGTAGGAGACAATTTTAAAGCATTTTTTTTATTTTAAAATGAATATTAAAAGATAAAATAGCTATTTGAAATTTTGAAAAATGAAAAAATATATTGTATGGGAATTAAAATAAATATTTACATATTTTATTTGAATTAAAAACAGTGATTTTAAATTTAATAAGAATTAAAAAAACTTTGTTAGAATCAAAAATCAAATTCACTAATTTTATGTAAATTAAAACTATATTTACTTTTTATTTGTTTATATCTTTACGCAATAAAAATTGTTATAGTAATTAAAATTTAGATAAAAACATTTATGCTCACAATGGTTTTGATATATGTATATTCGTTTTAGAAATAATAATAATAATAATAATATTATAAGAAATCTTATGTCGATGTTTGCAGTGTTGAGGGTGGACAATAGTAATTAATTTAGAATCCTCAATACAACGTTCATTTTTATCTTTATGCCATATTTCAAATTTTAAAAAAATAAATAATTTTTTTTGTACTAAATAATTCTGAAAATCAAATGATTTTTATATTTAAATATAACCATTTGCATATATTTATCTGGCCACGCGGACAGCGTGATTCATCTTTGCGTTGTGTTGTCTCGTGCGCTCATAAATAATTTTCCTTGTGAACACCATAAAATAAAAATAAAAATAAAACTGAGCAAATCTAAATTAATTTTGTCCTGTGATTAATAATTAAAAATGTAATATTATTTATGTATTTATTTGTTTTTCTCACATCTGTTCTCGCTTCTAATTTGTTGCAGTTCCCTCTTTTATTTCTCAGTTCTCTTTTTTGTTTTTTATTTACTTTTTTAGTTTCTTCCATTTTAATTATTCTAAAAATTTTCTCTTATAATTTTCACGTTATTAACTTTAATTGATACACTCAAAATTTTGAAAAAAAAAATGTTAAAACTAAGTGACCCAAAAAATGTCAAAACTAAAAGACCAAAATGTTAGATAATGAGCAAAAATCAGACTAGAACAGAATATAATAACACTAGTACATCTCATTTTTTTTTAGTATCTATGTATCCAAAAAAACAATATCTAACCTAATTAAAATGTTTCATGACAATTATAAGACCACAGTAATATTGTTTTCAAAATTAATTTTTTAAATAACACTTTTTTATCTTTATTTCTTAAAATAACACTTTTTATTATACACAGTAGAAATTCAGCTGTGAGGTCGAAATCTCAAGCGAAAATTTGTAACTTTCAATTTTAAAGTCAATCAGAGAATTTTCAGAAACCAAATTCTGATTTTCTTTTTAAATTTTATAAAAAATATTACTTTAAAGTAAAAATTTATAATCTTTATGTGCCTTTTTCTATTTAAAAGGTATGAAAATAAATAAAAATATTGTAAATAGTTTATTATAAAGTATGAAAAAATAATTTTTTGAAAATCAAATTTTCATTACATAAATAGTATTTTTAAAAATTTAATTAAAAATGATAAGAATAAATTTAAAATTATTTATGAGAAAAAAATTAAACTATTTAAAGTTAAAGTTAACTCGATTTATAGATAATAAAAAATATTAAAATATTATGAATATTTATTGTTATTGATAAATTAAAAATTTGAAGTGAATTTAGTAAGCGAAGTTGAAAATGTTAAATAAAAATTTAAGTAGTTTAATTTATAGATTTAAAATAGATAAAAGTTTTTTTAATAAAAACTTATTAAAAGTACAATTAAAATTTGGAAGGACTATTATTTATTTTTAATTTATACGAGAGAAGGAAATAAATAAAACAGTATATAAGAGAAAAATTATTTATTCTCATTAAATTTATATGAAAAAAAAACTATTTTTATATATTTTAAAGCAATTAATTATAAAGAAAATAAATTACAATAATTTTGTAACTATATTTTATATTAAAATTAAAATTGGAAGAAAAGTTATAAGTTATAATGTTGACATTATAATTAAATTTTGTATTTTAAGTTTGTTAGAAAATATCTATAATATAAAAAAAATAAAAAATTTATCGTGTTTAAAGAAATAGGAAATATATATATTGAAGAGATAAATAACTATTTAGAAAACAAATATAAAATAAATAATTAAAAATGTTTAGTTCAAAATGTTATTTATTTATGAGAATGAAAAAAATAAAAAATAAATTCTATTGATGTTATTATTGAAAAATAAATAATATTAATGTTATTATTGGAGTAGATAACTTTAAATAGTAAAATCAATTAGTAAAGTTATATTAAACCTAAAAATAAAATGTGAAAATTTATGTTAACGTTGTTAGTAAAATTAAGGTGATTTTATAAAATTTAAAGTTTTGTTTTGAATAAGTATTGGACACATGGATAATGTTGGAACGGGTAAGTGAATTTTTTATTAATAACTTGAATTTTTGTTAACAACCTCTTTAACGACATGAGGATATGTTAGTCTTCATAATGGTGACCGATTTTACAGTGGCGACGATGTCTGTTACGTGGTGGTTATGATTGTGGTTGTGGTTCGACATTGGATTCAAATTGTGGGAGTGTTGTATTCATTTGCATTGTAGCCGAAGAACTTCCTGCTTCATTGTCAAAGTGTGTTGGATGCATATATTGCATGTAATCATTAGTAGAAGGTAGTGTATTTAGATCTGCTCCAAACAAGTTATAGAAGAAATCAATTGAGTTGGATACAAATGATTGTCTTCTATCGTCCATTATAGATTGTCGTTGATGTGTATTGAATTGTTCAAATGTGAACGAATGTCGATAAGGTTCTTGTTGAGACAGATAATAATCTATGACAATTACAAATGAATGTCGATAAGGTTCTTGTTGAGACAGATAATAATCTATGACAATTACAAATGAATGTCGATAAAGATCCTCTTGTGAATGATTATAATTACTTGTAGCTGGGGAATGTGGGCTCCGGAGATGGATTTTGTTGTGTTTGTGGATCATTTAGTAGATGCAACACTGACAAAATTGATAAGATACATATACTACATAGGTTATGCTCTCATTTTCAATTATTCGATACAAATATAATCACTGCATTATAAATGATATCGCTGATGAAATCATAATAGGTTCAATCAGCAAAGCAGTTCCAAATTAAAAATCAACCAGAAACTGTACAAATTCAAGCAACACTAGCATAATGAAGTGATTGTACCTGAAGATCAACCTTAAAAATAATATTTAGTTGATGCAAGTCAAGTCCAAACAGCTTTCCTGAGGAAACTGCTGAAGGTAAAGAAGAAAGGGTAACCTTGCCATCTCCTACCTTTGCTGAAATGCGCTCATCCTTATTAGTTCTGAATATCATTATTAATTGTTAACAATGTTTAACATTTAAACATTGAAGTACGGGTTATTTAATTCCACTATTACACTGTAAATATTTAAAAAAAACTTCAACAATAAATATTTAAAAAAAAACAAATTTTGAAGTACGGGTTATTTATTTCCACTATTACACTGTATAATGGAGGCAATTTTGAATAATGGCCAATTTTGTTTCTTTTTTCGCCCTTCATTCTGTACTGGGAAACTTTAGTATACTAATGGACAAAAGAAATAATTTTAAAAATTGGGTTTTTTTTTTGTTTTGTTACCGTTCCCCATGTCAAATAAATGTAGTTAGATTCTTAAATCATCTAAGGTAATCGTTTGTTAAATTGTTAAATCTTAAAATGGCACAACATTCTGAATGTGGGAATAGTATATTCTTGTAGAATTAATTCATATTGCCAACGAAAATCATGTAATGTGGGAATAGTATATTCTTGTAGAAACAATTCCACTATTAACTGCATGTTGTGTTATACCCACCTTCTCTCTCTTTCTTTTTCCGCTTCTGTTAACACATGAACACTTCATTCTTTCTTCTCTCATACACAGGCAGGCCTTTTATTCCTAAGGCCCACTTATACCTTCAATTTCCTCACTTTTTCTTTTCACCCTCTTTTTATATCCTTTCAAAATCATATTTCCAATACTTGACCTATACACCAAATCCATGATGTCTTAATTTAATCCTTTACACTTTTATGTGGTTGAATATATTATCAAGTTCATTAAATTGTAAAGATAATCTAATAAAATCAATTGCTACAAAGAACCACTACAAATCATAGTCTTCAAGCCTTTCTGACTCGTCGTTGACATTAACAAAAGTAGACTTTTATTTGTAGTACAATGTACAAGTACAAGTATACAAAGATCATATATAAAAAATATTAAATCATGACATCAAGCTCTAACTTTCTCGATTTTGACATGTATCAAGTACCAACAATAGACTAGTAACAAATAACAACATCATATCAAACAACATATTAAGAAATAAGTGTAAATCAAATGCATCAAAGAAAGAGAATAAATCCTAAATTATAAACCAAAGGATTAATAATAGCAATATGTTAAAACCTCTGCATTTATTTCAAGAAGGTACAAATTCAGTAGTCTTACATTAAATCAAGCCCCAGGGAAACAAAATTACACCATATCTTGATACCTGCAAAATATATATCTAGATATAATCACTAAAAAGAAAAATATAGTATGAAGGACCTTAACTAAAAGAACACCATAAAAATAGGATCAAGTAATTGAGATAAAGAAATTTCTAACCAATGGAATTATGAAGTTTCAATAGCTGAAACAAATGGTTTAAATTAAAATTAAAACAAACAAACACTAAATAAGATAATGAAAAAATAGATGTTGGATCATCAAATTTGCAAGAAATGAAAAAAAAAAAGAAATGTAGAGAAAGAATGTACCTATCATTGTCTTGGGAACGAGATCTAAAACGAGGCTCCCAGTTAGGCACCTGACGGCTCCCACTAGATCCTTGTATTCTCTTGAACAATTACTGGAATATGAATGCCAGAGTATTCACTGCAAATTAAATCTAGGTATTCGATGTAAATTAAAACTGATTCACTACAAATCAGCTTAAATGGAAACTAGAAATTATTGGAAAAATCTAGGTATTCAATGTTAGTATCAGATAAATGATGCAGTTAAAATATAGAGATGAAAAGGAAAAGAAATTTGTATAAGATATGAAAAGAACTCAATAACTTTCTTTGAGAATTACAACTTCTCTCTATTTTAAGGAGATAACAATAACACACTCTTTTAACAAAAGGAGAACACACTTCTCTCTTGATATATAGGAGAAAAACTACTCAAAGAAACTCTTATATGACTAAATGACTTGATGATAGAATGAATTGAGAAAACTCAATTTATAAGTGAGTCCCT
>Ga0099825_1007357_pt1 | contig 13429 bp, 6 predicted proteins | sample SiratroredBW_FD_76838 | JGI IMG/M metagenome (GOLD analysis project Ga0099825, IMG submission 76838) | Root nodule microbial communities of legume samples collected from California, USA - Siratro red BW | ecosystem: Host-associated > Plants > Roots > Nodule | place: USA: California | collected... | reverse complement strand
TATATATATATATATATATACTACGCAAATAAGGTAAAAGATTTGAAAAAAAAAAACTACACCGTATATATAGTATGTGCGATACGTACGTATGCATATACAAAGCATTGAGAACTATTTCATCCCCATGTTTCATCCTGTTTCACAGAGGAGAGAAATTTAATTTAATTTTATAGGAGAAAACAGGGAAAACGTTTAATTCGGAAAAAACTATTGAAATTCTCACTTTTTGTTTTCTTTGTTAATTTTCCCTCCATTAAAACGAACAAATTGTGCTATTGAATTAATGTTGTGAGGTGTTAAAAAATGTAGGTGGTTGCCGAAAGTTGAATTTTTGGACGGAAGAGGCTTCTTTGCTGCAAAAGATAATTGTTGTTTGTATCAAAGATGAATCATTGCAGTATAATTAATGCATGTGTGATGTGGAAGTTCAATTAGCTCAAAATTTGGGGTTTAAGCTCAGCTTAAACATTCTTAATTGGTGTTGAAGGTAAGTCAGTGCACAATGGCAGCGACCCGAGGTTGCTGTTCTGTGACTTTACTCTAATTTGGATAAAATTCTTTATCAAAAAATTGTTTTTAATTTATAAATGTAGATTCAAATACGTTTTATGATAAAAATGAGGAATTCAAATTATCTAGATTAATGCACTAACCACGAATTACGGAATATATTTGCCTCATGCCTTCCGAAAAGTGGGACATAGATTGAATTACGGAAACTAAATAAATTAGAAGAAGTTGCGAAAATATCATATTGAACTGTAGGTTCATCTGCGAATTAGTTCACCTGAAAACTGATGTTGATGATGATATGTTGTGAAACCACTCTAAAAAAATCTTATTTATAGAAGTAATGAGACATTATTGAACTGGGAGTGCCACTTGACAATGATATGTTACTATTATGACGAAGAGAAACAAAATCTTTATATGAAAGACCAACCTCTTTCACTTTCTTTTCAATGTATGTGTTTCAATTTGTATCTATTTTCTTTATTATTTTTTCTCAAATTTATTTATGTTATATTCATGTTTTAATTATTAATGAAAAATTCTTATTTTCTCTTCGATAAGTAATGAATTATTAAATTTACTTCTTTTAATAAATAAACTTATTTTATCCGTCATAATTAATACAAATATTTTCATAACAAAAATAAAGTTACTTTAATATTTTAAATCAATAATTGATTATGATCATTGTTACTTAATGTTTATAAAAATCCTTAATAATAATAACAAATTTAATCAAATTAAATTTCAAAAACAACATCTAATATAAATTTATATTAAAATATTACTAATATTTTAAATTATTCTAAGTTTAAAATTTATTCATTTTTTCAATATCAAATTAGTTTTATAATAATATTTTGGGTAAATTCATTTTAGCTTTGACTTTATTGGGGTAAATTTTGAGGGGAATGGGATTAGATAGGTAAAAAAAATCGCAAATGCAAGATTACTAAATGATAAATGGTATCAAACTTTAATGATTGTCTTTATATATAAAAAGAACAGATTTGAAAGGAAAATTTTGGCAGGAAGTACCAAATCACCAACAAAATTCTGTTCATGCTTACTCCCTATCTAATGTAAATGTCTTGTTAAAAACTGTAACAACAAAGTCTTGACACTACCCATTAATGCTAAAGCTAATTACAAAGTTTATTGATGCCAATGCCTCAGAATTGCTTGATAATTGAACATGAATAATTTTCTTTCCAGAAGCTTCATAATGTTCAACCAACACCATTATTGTGTTTTTCAAACATGGACCTATCATTAAAATAACACAATCAAATCATTTGTCTAAAAAGTTTGGAGTTAGTTGTTATAAAATATTGGAACATATAAAAAATGTTGGAGTATAAAATATTACCGAAAAGCAATTTACTTGACTCTTTGATGTCCTCAAATTGTCCACCAGCTCTGCAATCTCAAACTGCTTCATCACTGTAGCATGAAGCACCTGCATTAATAGCACAAATTATAAGACACTACAAAGTTAACAGTCATAGATGACTGATTAAAGTGTGGAGAAATACCCTCTTAGTCTTTTCAAGGTCAAACTCAACACATTTAATTCTATCCAAGGAACTCATAAGCATTTGATCCTTCTCCAAAGGTATGCCAGCAGGTTTGTGGCTAAGTTCCCCAAATGTTTTTTCTAATGTCTCAAGTCGTTGTGTAAATTGATGAATATGATTCCGTTCAGAAAGTGTTTCACTAGCTGCTGCAAGGCTATTGTTTTCATGCTCCATGACAATAGATGGGTAATTATTGTTCTGCGTTCTCCAAAATTCTAATCTTAAACTGCAGAAGAACATCACTATTCTTTCCAAAAAATAGATAAGCACCCTTGACACATTTAAGATATTTGTTTGCTCCACTTTTTCCTTAACAAAGCTGAACCAACTTCTGACAGAAGTACCTGTAAAAAGTATGAACTTTGTGTAAACCTGTTAAGGAAAATACTGATATACTTAAAAGTGAAATAGACACAATGTGAACGATGGATATGGTGTAAAAGGGCATATAACAAATGTCTCGAACTTGGTTTCCACATAATATATATAAGAACACACAAATGCTCCAATAACTTCACACTAACAGTACCTGCATCTTCGGTATTTTCCATACAAGTTATATTCCCTGTGTCATCATTTTGCAGTGATTGTTCCCGAGTAATGTGAAATTCATCATTTTGGAGCACTTTCTCAGCTGCAGAAGCACTATCATCACAACTGTAGAAGTTATCTGCTGCTCTAACCTGCAGACAAGTCAGTCTTCTGAATGATTAAAGGCTCAATATCAAGGGTTAGAAGAATGAATTAGACTAGGTTCTGGAACTAGCTTCTTCATGAACTGGTGCTAAACGAGGAAAAGTGAATCTGCTTTGACTGATGGACGAAAAAGAATCATCAAGATCTGACCCGGACTCTGCTGTTGACGTATCGCTGCACTGCCCCTGGAAGATGAGAAAGGGAAGTCAAAAGCATATAATTTTTAGCTGAAAATAATATATACAGAATCATATGTGAAATCCTAACCATCCATGTCAGGAAGATTGAGACTTGCCTTCTGGGAGCGTATCCAGAAAGAGTCTGAATTCTGATGTTCATTCTCCACATTATGAACCACCTAAAATCATAACACCTAAATTAGCTTCCCAATACTAGTCCAATAAAATAAACAAAAACAAGAGATAGCAAAGCAACATTACCTTCATGATATCCGGATCATTCCATGGCCCTTTACTAGATCTAAGACATCCACCTTCTCCAGGACATGTACATGAACCACCCAAAAATTCTGGCAACTGGCTGCATAGAGATTTACAAACCATAGATTAAACAACAATTTTTATTAGAAATTGTAAACAGTATGAGAAGTGCATACCTAGAGTCAATGATATCCAGTAATTTACATGTAGACTTAGGTTCAAGAACCTGCAAAAATTAGGTTAGTACATAATATCAGTAGGACTTCATGAAAAGGCATATGAAATGTTACCAGCCAAAAGCTATACCATTCACCTGTATCTTTGCAATGGTTTTCGCATCAAGAAACTTCTGTGTAGCAGGCCAAAGCATCCTCTTAAAGCCGAGACCAGCATTGATGATATACATTCGATGTAATGTCTGCAAAGCATGTTGATGATTTTTATACACACAGGAAGACGAATGGAAGACAAATTGCTTTGGAAAAGGGAAGTATGAAAACCTCAGGATAGTAACTGTTATCTATTTTTGTGATGGCAGCCAATAGACTTGCAGCAGTAGGAGAGAAATTTTTTATTCCCTGTATTACACACACAGAGCATCAAGTTCAAAATTGAAAAATGTACTAAAAATGAAGAAGATCCTGAAATTGAGAAATGGCTGATTAAGTACAAACTACAAGGCGTGCATACACCATAACCATGTTTCATTGATTAGGCACATAATTTCAGAAAAAAACTTGAGAGTGACACAACTTACCAAGCCCTGTACGTCCAATATTGTAGTGGTTGATGAAATCCTTCTCTTGGCTGCAATGGAACATGCTGGAAATTTCTCTTGCAGAGCCCTCTCGAACTCTTGGACATGATATTTCAAATATCTATCTATTGTGGTGATACGCATCAACCGACTTGGATGAGCTCTTCCCAGCCTTTCGATGTAAACTGGTCTACCTTCCTTGTCAACTCCATGATACCCTTGAGGGTAATGCTGCAGTACTTCTTCCAGCTCTTCAAATTCAAAATCCTGCAAATATCACAACACCATTAGACTCAACCAACCAAGTCATGTTTCAACACTAAATTACCCTAATACAGAACACATGCTTGTTCTAAAATATACAAACATCACACCATAGTACGAATCTGTTTTAAGAAAAATTGAAAGAGCTACTTTTATTTAAAGATCCAAACCTGGGAAGTCACTCATCTGATAATGTGTCAATCTGTGATGTGACCAGGCTATAATTTGAGTAAATCAAAATTAATATCATAAATATCTACTAACTTACCTGTGGTGTCAAAATTTTAATTAACTTTATCTCAGAAAATGCAGCAAAAAATTAATTATTTCTTCAATTTTAGAGTGAAATAACTATCAGTGGTTGATTCTGACAATAGAGGTGTGTGGACCTATATATACTGATAGCCAATAAATAGTTAACCGACACCCACAAGCGAAAAAAACAAAATCACCTAACCCATCCGCCGCACAATTAAACGCCACATTAATCTTCTCAAAGTCGCTGTATTCATGAATCCCTCTTCGTTAATCATTATATTTTCAGAGTCATTATTGAGAAATTATAAGTAAAATAAAAAAAAAATGGAAAGAACAAACTGATGTTGGTCCACCCAAATAAGCTTGTTTTAAATATTTATTGGAAAGCAAAAAACTTTTTTCTAAATATTATATTTACACTAGCACAAAAGTGTATCCCATGAACTTAGTTGAAGGTTGAAACAACTTCCTACCAAGCCCTCAACGTTGAACTATAAATCATTTATTGTTTTTCAGTACTGTATTAAAATCCCTTATCCTAGCATAATAGTCAAACCCTTAATAAATTACCTGGAGAATAGCGTCAGTTCCAAATTCTTTTCTCCAAATTAGCATTTCTTCCCACATCTGCATTGTCTTCTCCATGTTAAAGTCTCTTGCTTTAAGAAACCTACCACCGACCAAAATGCCCATTCAGAGGAAGTGAGAGAAAGTAATTAAAAAAGATAAGAAAAGAAAAGAAAAGACAAAGACCTTAACAATGCATGATAATCATCTTGGGTGGGAGGCATGAGCCCCTTCTGCAGCAGTCTCTGACGCAATTCCTGCACCGCAGATTCCTCTTTAGCGTCTCTCACATCCTCAATGGGAACCCTGAAGTCTATCTTCCTCTTCCCTCGTTTCTTAAGCGAGTGCGTGAATCTGGAAGATGCATTTATGGCCTTCTTCTTCAAGCTTCCAATTCTGAACCTTCTTCTCTCCTCTTCCCAATTCTCACCTTCAACACCGCCCCCTTCTTCCACCCCTTTCAACAACAACACCAACCCAAATAAAAAAATCGAAACTTAAGAAATAAAATAATAAAAAGGTATAAAATTGGAGTGAGTTGAGTTGAGTTGCATTTGCATACCTGACATCTGATAGTGTTGTTGAAGGTGGAAAAGGAAGGAAATAGAGGTATTAGAAGAGAGAAGAGAAAGTTAATAATGAGAGTGGTGTTAGTGTAAATGTTTGCAGGTTCATGCATACATAGGAGCCATTAAAAGGACAACATTAAATGACAAAGGACAATGTGTGTGTTGAGGTTGTGGATCTCACCGGAAGAATATATAAGGTTTTGTTTTTGTTGTGGGGAGAAAGAAAGAGAAAAAAAAAGGAGAAAGAGAGAAAAAATAATGTGATGGAAGGATGTGTCAACCAGCACGCTGCACATAACACAGTATAGGCACTACACATCTGTAAGAGTTGACACGTGTGGAAAACAAGCATGCAATGGTAAAGATCAAATCTTTCAACTTTTAACACTTTCTTCTTAAAAAAAACTTCACAATCGCTCTTCATAAAATAAAAGCATATTTTATTATAAATTGGTTTTAACAATTTGTGGTTCTAAGATTTGGGAGGATTTGCGTTTTGTTGATGTGAGAGAAACGATAAAATTTAAAATTATTTTAGGAAGCCAGTTGGAAATTATAAAACAGTCATTTTTATAAAATTATTTAATAATTTTATAAATATATTAAATAAAAAATCTATAATATTTACTAAATTATTTTTAAATTTTTATAATTTTTTTTAAAAATTTTTCACATCTTATTATTTATTCATTAATTCAAATAACTTTACCATTTATACATAATTAAGTCAAATTCTTTCAGTTTTATTTTTTCAAATATATTCATTCAACTAAACAAATTTTTTTTTTTTAAAAAAAAAAACTTCACAAATCCCTCCTAATAAAATAAAAGCATATTGTACTATAAATTTGGTTTTAACATTTTTTGTATATTACAAATAATAATAGCTGTCTTATTAAAATAATTTTGTTTAATTTCGTTTTCTAAATAAACGCGTATCAAATTAAATATTTTTCATAATAAACACACTTTTCATCTGCAATAGATAAATATGGTCATAATAGCTTTAGAGACAAATTAAACATTACAAAATGAATACTTAGCCGAAACTTGAGAGCATAAAATGATATGATTTTAATTGTTAAAAGAAACTAAAGTAGTACCAAATACAAAAGATAGTCTGTTTACGTCTGGAAGTTTTACATTAAATGTTGTATTTATTTGTAGAAAAATTATTATTAAAGTGAAGTCTACTTTTACAGCATTTTCATTGGTCAGTCATACTTGAAATCATAATTGTTTCCAGCTTCCAAAATTTCTCTATTAGAGTGTGTTCACATGAAATAAAATTGAATGCGGAGATTCTTAAATAAAATTTAATGTGAAAAATATTATTAAAGTGCATGTCACAAATAACATATATAAAAGTTAAATTAAGACTTCATTTCTTATTCAAGTGACTCTTATAAGAAAAATAATTAAAAGATAAGTTGAAAAAGAAAATATATTTGACGATGAATTATGATAATGACTATTATATTAATATTAGATTTTTTTTATGATAATTATCACCATGTTTGGTATCTTTTCATTCATATATGTATATATTTTGATTACACTAAAGAATGTTGATAATTGGATGATTGATTTTATTTTATATATATCTTGATAAAACATAATAATATTTAAATATTTATTTGTATGTGTTTTAAATTGAAATATGAAAAGTATGAGAAAAAAATTTAGATATTCATCTATTATTCCATCATTTCATATATTTATTATTATTATTATTTTATATTTTAAGATTAAATAATTGAAATAACATGTTACTGAATGATTTCTCTTGTGTAAATTATTTATTTTAAAATATAAAAAAATTATGAATTTGAAATATATATATATATATTGATAAAATATAATGATATTTAAATATCTATTTGTACATGTTTTTAATTGAAATATGAAGAATATGATAAGAAAAAATTAATATTCATCTATTATTCAATCTCATATATTTATAACTTGTTTTTATTTTTATATATTTTGAGATTAAATAATTGATATAACATGTCATCAAAGTGATATTTCTTGTATAAATTAATTTATTTTAAAATATAAAAGAATTATGAGTTTGAAATGTGTGTACACATTACTCAACTCAAAGATGGATTAATATTAAATGTGCACGGATAACTATAACAATTATTCAGTTTTTTGAGTGTAAATATTACACAATCTCAAAGGAAACGCTATATTAATGTATTAAAAATATTTTGAAATGATATTTATTTGTATTTTATTTTAAAACTGGTGTGTATATTTTTATCTATTGTTCTCAACTCATATTTTTTGTTTTAAATGTCTAATAATAATGTTTTTATAATTTTTTAGTAACGGATCTTGACTTTACGTTAAGGAAGGATACATTTGTCCAATCTCTTATATATGTGTACCTCTAAACCTAGAAGGAAAATAAAATTATGGAAGAAGTCAAATTAATGATTATAAAAAAATTCAATCCAAAAGCATTTCAGAGCATAACTTTTAAGAACATAAATACAATTAAGGAATTCCTAATAGAAATTGAAAAGAAGTTTGTTAAGAATGAAAAATATAAGATAGATACATTCTTTGTAACATGAACAAATATATATATATATATATATATATATATATTATTTTTATTTCAATTTTTGTTTTTACAAATTATATATATAAATGTATATAATTATAGGTATAATAAAATAATGAATAAGATTAATATTTAGATTAGTCAGATGTTATCCTTTCGGCTTTAATTATCTTCTTTCTTATCACTTCTTAATTCCCGCATCACTGAGCTTCTCGGCTTTCACTTTCTTCTTTCACATCACTTCGCGATTTTTGCTTCAATGAGTATTTCGGCTCAGACCTTCTTCTTCCGCATCACTTCTCCGTTTTCATATCAATGAGCATTTCGGCTTTAAACTTCTTCTTCGTATCACCTCTCGGTATCTGCATCAATGAACCTTTCCGCTTTGACCTTCTTCTTCAGCATAACCTCTCGATTTCTGCATCAATGAGCCTCTCAGCTTTAACCTTCTTCTTCTGCATCACCGCTCGGTTATGAGTCTTTCGGATTTGAATTTCTTCTTCTGTATCACCTCTCGGTTACCGTTTCACTAAACTTTTCAGCTATGACTTTCTTCTTCCACATCATCAAGTCTTTCGGCTCTAACCTATAAGGATCAATTGTAAGCTACTTTCTATGTAACTTTTATTTATTTTAAATTCAAGTAATAAATAATAATAATAATAATAATAGCGATAAAAATTAAATATCTACTTGCATTTAATGTTCAGATAAGATTAGATAAACTTATCATCATTTCACCATGCCACGTCAATTTACTTTTACCTTAACACTATCACCTTCACCATTAGAATCCAACTAAATTCTAACTAAACGAAATCATAGTAATGATTACAAAATGAATTATAAATAGATAACATCCAGTCACAAGTTCGAACACAGAAAAAAAATATTACAAGTTCGAACACAGAAAAAAATATTACAAAATTAAGAAGAAGTTCGTGTGACTTATTACAACTCTTGAAGGTAAGAGAAAGGATATATATATATATTACTATTTATTTTCAATCTTTGAGTCTACAAACTTCTAATTATTTATCAATTTTATTTATTTATTTTTTAAATTTCAATATTACTCTTTATACTAATTTTAAATTATAATTTCTTTGTATTTTGCGTGGTGATTTCCATTATTAATTTTTACATGTTATGATTTATTGGAGTACTTTTTGTTGTCGGAGGATTTATTCCTTGAGAATTTAAACGGGTAGAAGTTGTATATCATTGAAGTTAATATTATGATTGCTCATTTATCTTGACTATTTACTACTATTATTCACAAGTCACTCAAATTATTTCTATACGTACTTATGGTAATTTATTCAAAAATGAAAATTTGATATTCCTAAACTTTCTGAAATATTTATCATTTATCATTTTTATTGTTTAAAAATGTAATTATTTTAAAACATATATATATATATATATATATATATATATATATATATATTACTTTCACGTTTTTTCTTTTGCACATCTAGATTCTTTAATTTAAGTAAGCAATGGACGCCCCTAACTTTCCTCACTCTTTTAGTGCGGATATTGTGGCATACTTTTATGGAGATGGTTGGAGTATCAATGTTGTAGAAAATTCATTATCTTTCAGGGAGATCGCTTACTCAATTTTGACCTCCATTCAAAGTCCTAGAATTCCCCTGGTTTTAGATGGATCAGTGGTGGTCTCTTTTTTCTTGCCTCCAACAGCTCACAACATGGTGTTGATCTTTATCCAACTCACAACACCAGTGTTGATCTTTATCCAACCTATCTGTAAAATATATAAAGATTGTATAAAGGACTGTAATGTAGTTTTATTTTGTTGTAATATAAACATTTTGTAGAAATTTAACTTAATGTAATGAAAATTTTTGTTTTACATATGTAGACAAGTTAATTTTATTGTTTCCTTCTTAATAAATGATAGATAGATAATATTATTATGTGAGAATCATTAGTGATTTCATTAGAGTCTCTAATGAAATCACTAATGATTCTCACATAATATTTATCTATCATTTATTACTTCTCTAATTAATTGAAATTATTATAGGGATGAGCTTATGGACCATATTTTGAAGCAAACAATTAAGTTAAGGTATGTAAATTTTAAATCTATAAAGTACACTCTCTATTGAACCCAATCTTAAGTTTCTTGAAACAACTTTTAGAATGGCAAATAAAATATTTTGAAATTTTATAAACGTGAAGTTATTATTTCTATTATATTTTTTTATAATAATAAATTAACAATTGGGTTACTCGACACTCAGTCTCTCAGCCTCTTGATTTCTTAACTCTCGACCTCTAGACCAATCACCTTAGTGCATTCAAAATATATATATTATATTATATTTATATACATATATACAATGCTCATAATTTTTTATAAATATATAATACAAAAATTAAATTCTCATATTTTTATTATTGAATATTTTTTCCATTGGTTAAGTTTTATACATTTATTTGTCTTTCACTATATTTTAAATTAAGTATATGAGAATTATTGGTTAAGGAAAAAATAGAATCCTTTGTTTCATTTTATTAATTATTTTGGGACATCATACTCTTGACAAACCTAATTTCAAAGAAATATATGGCATAAAGGAGTACATTCTAGAGATGTTTCATATTACTTCAAAAATAAATTCACTTAAGTTAGAACTACGTGACGATTTACTAATGCATTTAGTCCCAATATCCCTCTTATGACACAATTAGTGTAATGTGAGTTATAGTTTCCGTAAAGATACTTGGTATCTGAATTTGTTCAAGAATAGGAAAGATTGAATCAATATAAGACAAAAAGTGTTGGTGTTACCTCTACTTCAATGAATAAGAGTAAGGGACTATGAAAAGGAGAAAGGATAAGGAAGTAGTAAATGCACCTCAAAGGAAAAAAAATGAATCTTCTTTTGTTGAGTTTTACAGGTACAAGTTTTATATCTCATAACTAAGTTGACTTTTGTATAAGGAAATGTTGGTTATTTTAAGATGTCAATTTTGTAAAGGGATACCTAATTAAGGAATTTGTCTTTTAAGAGGAATATGTACATTTTTCCACATGTGTTATTAGCATTGTTCATGATCTTTTTCCCAACTTTGTTCAAGATACAGATCAAGAGAATCTAAAACCTTTTGTGCAAGAAGTTGTTCTAGAAGAACAAACTCTTCCTCCCCAAGAACATACATCATTAAGAGAATTCAATAAAGAAAGGGCAATGCATTTGACACATTTTGATCTTAAATTATATTAGATGGATCTAAAGACAACATTTCTCAATGGCAATATTGATGAGACAATTTATATTATGCAACCAAAAAAAAGTTTGTTTCAAAAGATTCAAAGGTTTAGTTTGCAAACTTAAGAAATTCATCTATGGGCTTAAGAAAACCTCTCATCAATGGTTTTTCAAGTTTCATGTGATTACCTCATTCAATTTTGAAGTGAATTTAGTTACCATAAGTTTTATCGGAGCAAGTATTTTTTTCTAACTTTATATATTGATAATGTTTTGCTTGTCAACAAGAATATAAGTTTATTACATGAAATCAAAAGATTTCTAACTAAGAATTTTTAGATAAAGATCTCGGTAACGCATTTTGTATTGGACATAAAAATACACCAAGATTGTTCTTAAGGTACTCTTGGATTTTTTTTAAAAGGGTTATATCAAAATTATTATAAAAAGAAATAACTTGAAAGATTGTAAACTAGGTAATATCTTTGTGGCTAAAGGAACAAGTTTAGTATTGATCAGTGCCCTAAAAATTCCTTTGAAGAATAAAATGCAAAAGATTCTTTATGCATTAGCAATGAGTCTAATGTAAGCTCAGGTTTGTACATATCCAAATATTGCTTACGTTATATGATGTTAGGTAGATATTTGAGTAATACAGGATTGAATCATTTAAAATGAGTTAAACTTTTCATGTGGTACTTACAAAGAACATAAAACTATATACTCATATATTAGAGGTTGGATAAGCTTATGATCATTGGATATATTGACTTCAATTATGTTATATGTCAAGATTGTATGACATCCACATTAGAGTATGTATTTCTAGAGATGTTATTTCGTGGAAAAGTACTAAAGAGTCTTATATAGCTTTTTCCAACGTGACAATTGAGTTCATAGCACGTTATGAGGCATCTAATCAAGAAATTTGACTACAAAATTTTGTTATAGATCATGTATAGTTGATAGTATAGAAAGACCAATTAAGTTATTATGATAACTAATTAGCAGTTCTATTTTCTAACAACAACATATAAATGTCAATTTTTTGCTTATTAAAGAAAAAAATTGTATGAAATATATTAGCACAAACTTCATGGTTGCAAATTCACTCACTAAAGGATTAATCTCCAAAAGATTTCATGAGCACATTACTCGTATGAACATTATCTTTTTAAGTGATATTTAGTATTAGCGGGAGTTTGTAATTGTAGATGTTTTCATGACATAGACATATAAATAAATAAAGTTTCGGTACATTTAAACTCTGATTTTGTTATGGTTTGATTTAACTAAGGTTTAAGTAGAACCTAATGGAATTGGAAATAGGTATGTTAAAATCACATTATATGAAAATTTCATATTACACATCCATATCATGATTCATCTTATTCATTTGTATCAATATATGTGATCATTAATGGATTTAACTATGACAAATAAAGTAAAAAACGCTTTGATCTTATGTGGTATGATTTTTGGATTGAATTAACGAAAGCTGGATTTGGTAAAATATAATATATAATTATAAAGTTACATATACAAACCAAGTGAAGATTGTTGGATTCCTAATCTAACTGAAAAAGTTTTCAAAGTTCAAGAGGGGGGGTGAATTGAACTTTGAAAACTTTTTCTTTTTTTTTTGAGACAGTGAAAACAATTTTCACAAACTGAAAAGATTTAACGAATCTCCCCCTATTTGATGAAGACATTCCAGTGTGTGAGTGGTATTTGATCTGCAACTGCATAAGAAAACTAGTGAAAGCAAAAAATCTGTCATAGTCTTGGTAGCACATAAAATCAGATTCTTCCATTCATAATTGCTGTCAAACATGACGATATACATTTAGCACAGGACAGCAATACAAAATTACATCATTTTGGAATGGTTAAAACAGAACCTAACTAAGACAGAACTAGTTTAACAGCAGCAGCAGCAGGAATAAATCCTGATCAAAATGGTAAACC